>Ga0209628_10000923_pt1 | contig 18507 bp, 16 predicted proteins | sample TergutCu122P4_FD_187285 | JGI IMG/M metagenome (GOLD analysis project Ga0209628, IMG submission 187285) | Cubitermes ugandensis P4 segment gut microbial communities from Kakamega Forest, Kenya - Cu122 P4 (SPAdes) (version 2) | ecosystem: Host-associated > Arthropoda: Insects > Digestive system...
AATGCCGCCGAAGAGATGATAGCAGTGCCGTGCTGGTCGTCGTGCATTACAGGAATATCCAATTCTTCTTTTAATCGCCGCTCAATTTCAAAACATTCGGGGGCCTTGATATCTTCCAGATTAATTCCTCCGAAAGTCGGAGCAATGGCTTTCACTGTTTCGACAAATTTGTCAACCTCTTTTTCATCGACTTCGATATCAAACACATCAATTCCGGCAAAAATCTTAAACAGCAAACCTTTCCCTTCCATCACCGGCTTTCCGGCCAACGCGCCGATATCACCCAATCCCAAAACAGCCGTGCCGTTTGAAATGACAGCCACTAAATTTCCTTTGGTTGTATAATCGTAAGCAGTTTTTGGATCTTTCTCAATTTCGAGACAGGGTTTGGCTACTCCGGGCGAGTAAGCCAGCGACAAGTCGTATTGTGTAGTGTGAGGTTTCGTTGGAACGACCTCAATTTTCCCCGGTTTTCCTTCTGAGTGATAAAGCAATGCTTTATCTTTTATTTCTTTTTCCATTCGTGGAAATATTTGTTTTTTGACTGCAAATGCTTTCTAATTCAATCCTCTATTTTTAAGCAAAGCCTCAATTCCCGGTTTTCTACCTCTGAAATTCATATACAAATCTGCGGCATCTTCCAGATTGGCTTTTTCTAATATTTCCTTTCGGAATTTAGTAGCCGTTGTTTTGTCGAATATATCTCCTGTTTCGAGAAAAGCCTCGTAGGCATCGCTATCCAATACTTCCGCCCAGATATAAGAGTAATACCCTGCCGTATAACCTCCGGTAAATGTGTGTTGAAAATAGGTGCTTCTGTATCTTGGAGGTATCTGTCGGATAAGTCCTCTGTTGACCAAAGTATTATCTTCAAATATCAATACACTGAAATTCGACGGGACGGATGTCAACACATGATAATCCATATCCAAGTAGGATGCTGCTAAATACTCAACCGTTGCAAATCCCTGTCCGTACTTTCCGGCTTTATCCAATCTTTCAACCAGGTTGTCGGGAATAATCTCTCCCGTTTGATAATGCTTGGCATATATTTTTAACACTTCCGGTTCAAAAGCCCAATGTTCCATTATCTGTGAAGGTAATTCCACAAAGTCTCTTGTATAATTGCCCAAACCATCGTAAGGTACATCTTTTAATAAACTTGCCAGGGCATGACCAAATTCGTGAAAGAAAGTTTCCGTTTCGTCCACGCTCAACAAAGCGGGTTCATCACCTACTCCTCGGGTAAAATTACAGACGATGGTAACCAGGGGGATGATTTTTTTACCGTTCTCGTAGGTTTGTGAACGAAATCCGCCGCACCATGCTCCGCCGCGTTTTTCGCTTGGACGGGCAAACATATCCATAAATAACACACCCAACTCTTTGCCGTCCAAATCGTTACATAACCAGGCTGTTGCCTCAGGATGGGGTACCGGAACATTGCTTAACTCCCTAAATGTTATTCCATACAACCGGTTGCAAACATAGAATATACCCTCTCTCACATTTTCGAGTTGAAAATAAGGTCGCAATAGGGCATCGCTTATATCAAAGTTTCTTTCCTTCGATTGTTCAAAAAAGAACCGCCAATCCTGTGCCTCTAAAGTAATGGGGATATTGTTATCTTTTATGATTTCTTCCATATCTGCGGCTTCCTTTCTTGCAACATTGAGAGCGGGTCCCCACAATTGATCCAACAACTCATACACGGATTCGGGCGTTTTTGCCATTTTATCCTGCAACTGATACTGGGCAAAATTTTCAAAACCCATTATTTGTGCCTTTTTAAGTCTCAAATCTATGAGTTCTTTTATCACATTTTTGTTATCAAATTCATTATTATTATTACACCGATTCAGATAGGCCTTCAAGATTTCTTCCCTATATTTTCTGTTTTCGGAATTTTCTAAAAACGGGATAACACTCGGATTGTCCAACCCAAAAGCATAACCTTCTTTGTTCATTTTCCCGGCTCTTTCGGCTGCCTCCATCAATTGATTTTGATTTAAGCCTGCCGTTTCTTCTTCCGAAAGCAACAAGGTGTAATTTCCGGTTTCGGCTAAAAGATTTTGTCCGAAAATCAATTGCAGTTCGGAAATTCTGGCGTTCAGTTTTTTCATTTTCTCTTTTTTATCGCTCGACAAATTGGCTCCGTTCCGTTCGAATCGTTGGTACATTTCCGTCAGTAAACGCATCTTGGCTTTATCCAATTTCAGATTATCTCGATTATCATATACCTGTTTTATCCGTTGAAACAATTTTTCATTTAAACTGATATCGCTAAAATGTTTACTTGTTAAAGGAGATAACTCTCTGGCTATAGCCAATATCTGCGGATTGGAACCCACGCTGCTTGCGCTGCTAAACACAGCCGATACGTCGGACAACAATTTTCCCGATTCATCGTACGCCAGGATTGTATTTTCAAAAGTTGCCGGTTTTTTATTGTTTGTAATCGCATTGATTTCTTTTTTATGTTCTTCTATGGCATACTTGTAGGTCGGCATATAATGTTCCGGCTTTATCTTCTCGAATGGAGGAATCTCGTAGGGGGTATTCCATTTTTGCAAAAGAGGATTTGAAATGTCTTTTGTTTGAGCATTCATGGTAAATGACAGTATAAATAAAACTGTTGTTGGAATGAGCGATAACTTTTTCATGTGCTTATATTTTTTAATGTGACATTCCCCACAAAGGTATATCTTTTTATCAACATTACAAAATCCCGCCGGTTTGCCCCTGACGGGATTTATATGTGTTCTGCAAGGCAGAAGCCGTGCTACCCTGTCCCCCCCCTCTCCCTGTGGAGAGGGGGACGGGGGATGAGGTGGTTTTGCAAGGCTGGAGCCATGTTTTTAACTGGAAAAAAACAAATTTTTTCGATGCGTTAAAACGCATCGAAAAGAAAAGGCAAATAGAACTATAATCTCGGAAATTTTTCGTATCTTGCACATGTCTTTTGGGTTAGATTACCCCGATTTTGGCTCTCAATCCGTATTTTCGGGGTAATGCACAAAGACACAAAAAATCCCAATCAATTCAAAATGAATCGGTTGGGATTTGTTTTTTATTTACTGAATGTCCCGCTTTAAAGACAGCCTCTTTTTTTTATTGTATCAGAGCCAACGCCAGCACTTCCTGAATGTCAGCCACGTAATGAAATTGTAATCCTTCCAGATACAAAGCATTGATTTCGTCGATATGTCGTTTATTTTCCTTGCTTAAAATAATTTCTTTGATACCGGCGCGTTTAGCCGCAAGAATTTTTTCCTTAATTCCTCCCACAGGGAGCACTTTGCCGCGGAGCGTCATTTCGCCGGTCATGGCTAAGTTGGGTTTGACTTTCCGGCAAGTGAATGCCGAAACCAAAGCAGTGGTCATGGTAATTCCTGCACTAGGTCCGTCTTTGGGGATAGCACCTTCGGGAACATGGATATGCACATTCCATTTCTCCATATCATTTTCAGGAATATTTAAGCCGGAAGTATGCGCTTTGATGTATTCCAATGCCAATATAGCCGATTCCTTCATTATATCTCCCAAATTGCCGGTCAGAGTTAGTTTGTCGCCTTTACCCTTGCTCAAACTTGCCTCAATCAACAGGATTTCACCACCGGCCGCTGTCCACGCCAAACCGGTAACAACACCCGTATAGTTGTTGTCTTCATATTTGTCGTGTGTGTACTCGATAGTGCCCAAATAAACATGCAAATCCTCTACACTCAATTTGAGAGGATAATTCGACTCTTCGGCGATGGCACGCGCAATTTTACGCAAAATCTTGGCAATTTTTTTATTCAGTTCCCGAACCCCCGATTCGCGGGTGTAACATTCGATAATAGTTTCCAAAGTTTGCTTCGGAATATCAAATTTCTCTTTCGGGACTCCGTGGTTTTCCAATTGCGTCGGCAACAAGTGTTTGCGGGCAATTTCCACTTTTTCTTCCATGATATAACCGCTTACATTTATTACTTCCATCCTGTCGATGAGTGGTTGAGAAACGGTTGCCAACGAGTTGGCCGTAGCGATAAACAGGACTTTCGACAGATCGAAATCCATATCCAAATAATTGTCGTGGAAGGCAAAATTCTGTTCGGGATCCAATACTTCCAAAAGGGCTGCGGCAGGATCGCCTTTGTAATCCTTCCCTACTTTGTCGATTTCGTCTAAAATAATGACCGGATTCGATGAGCCGGCTTTCTGAATGCTGTGAATAATCCGTCCGGGCATGGCGCCGATGTAAGTGCGGCGGTGTCCACGAATTTCAGCCTCATCGTGCAATCCACCCAGCGACATACGAATATATTTCCTGTCCAGTGCGTCGGCAACGGATTTCCCGAGCGAAGTCTTTCCAACGCCCGGAGGTCCTACCAAACAAATAATAGGCGATTTCATATCACCTTTCAATTTCAATACAGCCAAGTGATCGAGGATGCGTTCTTTCACTTTATCCAAACCGAAATGGTCTTTATCCAATACCTTTTTCGCCCTTTTCAAATCGAAATTATCTTGAGTATAACTGTTCCATGGCAAAGCCAAGATGGTTTGGATATAACCCATTTGTGTGGAATAATCCGGCGAATGCGGATGCAGGCTTTCCAACTTTTTCAATTCCTTTTCAAAAAAAGTTCGCTGTTCGGGTGTAAAGTTGATTTTTTCAGCCCGCGCTTTAATATCTTTGAGTTCAACCTCATGAATATTTCCGCCTAAAGCCTCTTGTATGTTTTTCATTTCCTGTTGCAGGAAATATTCCCGTTGCTGGTTGTTGATATCTACTTGGGTTTTTCGGCGAATCGATTCCTTGATTTCCAGCAGTTGCAATTCGTGATCGAGCAACGACAACAATTTGTTGTAACGCTCTTTCAAGTCGTCGCAAGCCAAGACCTCCTGTTTGCTCTCAATGCTTGCTTCTACGGAGGTAAAGGCGAGATTAGCCAGGTAATTATAGTCTTTCTGAGCTTGCAGCGAATTAATCACAAATTCCGGCAGCATGATTTTAGATGCAAGAATCTGAAGTATCTTGTCTTTGATGGCTTTTTGCTGTTCTTTAAATTCTTTGTCCGATTTGGCAGGGGAAATGGTTTCCAACAACGAAAATCGCCCTAAAAGATACGGTTCTTCCGCTGTGATTTTGTCTAAACGCACTCTGTTTTCGGCGATTAATATGACGGAAATGCTACCGTTTTCTTCCTTCGAAATATTCATTACCTGCGCAACAAGACCAACAGGATACAAATCTTCATATCCGGGCGATTCCTGAGTCGTATCTTTTTGACAAAAAACACCGATAAAACCTTCCTGCTTTCGTATATCCTGTATGAGTTTTAACGATTTCGGACGTCCGATATTGATGGGCGTGGGTACACCCGGGAAAAACAACATATTCATCAACGGCAAGACTGGTAATTCTTTTTCCAAATCTTCCGGACGGATTGTTTTTCGATCCATCACTATTTCCAACGATTGTTCAGTTATGTCATTCATTCTCTGTGTATTACTCTATACTGTCATTCCACCGTCAACACTTAATGTATGCCCATTGATATAGGATGCTTCGTCGGAAGAAAGGAAAGCATATACATTGGCTATTTCTTTCGGGTCGCCCAAACGAGCCAGCGGAACTTTCGCTTTCATTGCTTCAATCACATTCTCAGGCATAGCCGCAACCATTTCGGTCGCAATAAAACCGGGGGCAACCGCATTGACAGTAACTCCTTTTCTGCCTAATTCCCTCGCCAGCGTTTTCGTCATCCCAATCAATCCCGATTTAGTTGCTACATAATTGGCTTGACCAAAATTGCCGTATATGCCTACCACAGACGATGCGTTTATGATACGTCCCCAATTGTTCGCAAGCATATATTCACTGATGATTTTTGTACAATAAAATACTCCCGTAAGATTCACATCTATAACTTGTTGCCATTGTTCAACGGTCATTTTCTTCAAGGTGCTGTCGCGCGTGATGCCGGCATTGTTTATCAAAATATCAATTCGTCCGAATTGGTCGTTGACCGCTCTTGCGGCAACTTCTATTTCGGCATAATTGGCAGTATTTACTTTTGCAAATGTTGCGTTTAAATGTTCTGCCAGTGCCTTCCCTTTCACTTCGTCCAAATCCCAAATGACTACTTTTGCACCTTCTTCTGTGAATTTCACCGCAGTTGCCGCTCCAATACCAGCTGCACCGCCTGTGATGATGGCGACTTTATTTTCTAATCGTTTCATTGCTATTGTATTACTTATTAAACAAACTGTGTATTATTTTTCAATTTTGCACTTCCTTCGATAACCGTTTTTCCCGTTTCGTCTTCCAAAACACATTTGATAATGCCGATATGTTTTTCCGTGTTTACTTCTAAAACTTCAAATTTTGCCTTGTAAGGTTGCTCAACAAAAACAGGGGCTAAAAACTTCATGTCCTGATACAAATAAATTGTTCCTTCGCCTGGAAATTTTGTGCCGAAAACCATCGAAAATACCGATGCAGAAAAAAATCCATGCACAATCGGTTTCCCAAAAATCGTTTTCGCTGCAAAATCGGCATCTATATGAATCGGATTATTATCGCCCGTAATTTGGGCAAATGTGTTTACATCCGACTGATTAAATCGAATGTCATGCGTGTAAGTATCTCCTATTCTAATCATGGGGTTTTATTTTTGAATGTTTTTTAAAATTAGCGCCGTTCCCATACCTCCTCCGATACACAAAGCAGCCAATCCCAACCCGTTTTTAGAGCGTTTCATTTCGTGAATCAGTGAAACAACAATTCGGTTTCCGGATGCTCCGATAGGATGTCCTAATGCAATGGCTCCGCCATTTTTATTGGTGCGTTCATTCAGCCATTCGCGCGAAACTTTATGTTCTTCCGTTAACAGTTTCATTACGCCCAACGATTGTGCGGCAAAGGCTTCGTTTAATTCCAACACTTCCATGTCGGACAATTGTTTCCCTGCCATTTGCAAGGCTTTTTTAATTGCGGGCACAGGTCCCAATCCCATTACAGCAGGGTCAACACCTGCCTGTCCGATGCCGGTAATTTCGACCAACGGAGTTAATCCGTGTTTTTGTACAGCCTCTTCCGATGCTACCAAAACAAATGATGCGCCATCATTGATTCCCGAAGCGTTTCCTGCGGTTACCGTACCGTCTTTTTTGAAAGCAGGGGTTAAGTTGGCTAATTTTTCGGGAGTCGATGTCCGATTGGGAAACTCATCCGTATCGAAAACGATATCCACTTTTTTGTTCGGAATAATTACGGGAACAATTTCTTCTTTAAACCGTCCGCTATCAATTGCCGCGATTGCTTTTTGCTGTGAATTATATGCAAAAGTATCCTGTTCCTCGCGGGAAATATTTAATCGTTCCGCAACATTTTCTGCTGTTATTCCCATGTGAGAGTCGGAAAAAGCGTCGGTCAATCCGTCCAATACCATGTGGTCGATCACTTTGAAATCGCCCATTTTTTGTCCGCCGCGCATGGTCGTTCCCGAAATAATGTATCCTGCTGTGGACATACTTTCCGTTCCGCCTGCCAGGACAATATTTGCCTGTCCGGCAACAATATCGGTATAGGCTTGCATCACCGATTTCATCCCGCTTCCGCAAATCATATTGATTCCATAAGCAGGAACTTCTTGAGGAATCCCGCCCTGTATGGCTAATTGCCGGGCAATGCCTTGTTTATTGCCCGCCATCAGGACATTTCCAACGATCACTTCGTCGATATCAGCGCCATTTAATTTTGTATCCGCCAAAATTTGTTTTACTACCGGAATGCCCAAAGATGCCGGTTGAACATTTGCCAATGTCCCTAAAAATTTCCCTATTGCCGTCCGTTTTGCGGCTACAATATATACCTTTTTCGTGTTCATAACTATATTGTTTAAATTTATCTATTAATTAGTTACACCGCCATTTTCTTCAAATTCGGGTCAATAATCAGTGTTGCTTCCGTTGCATCTTGCACATCTTCTACCGAAAATTCGGGATGAATTTCACGCAAAACAATTCCTTCTTTAGTAATGTCCATCACGCCCATCTCTGTAATGATTTGATGTACACAATGTGCAGCGGTTAATGGCAAAGTACATTCCTTCAGTATCTTTTTGTTATCTCCCGCTTTGTGTTCCATCGCCAAAATAACTCTCTTAGCCCCTGAAAGTAAATCCATTGCTCCGCCCATTCCTGGAGTCTTTTTCCCCGGTATCACCCAATTTGCCAAGTTTCCTTTTTCGTCCACTTGCAATGCCCCCAAGATAGTTACATCCACATGTCCACCGCGAATAATACCGAAAGAAGTTGCACTGTCGAAGGAAGAAGCGCCCGGCATTGCCGTAATGTATGCTCCGCCTGCATTCGTTAAATAAGGGTCTTCCTCTCCTGCAGCAGGCGAGGGACCGATACCCAGCAATCCATTCTCCGACTGCAAAATTACCTGTACGCCTTTGGGCAGATAATTAGGAATTAATGTCGGCAAACCAATTCCCAAATTCACAACATAACCATCTTCTAACTCTTGAGCCGCCCGTTTGGCAATCACTTCACGTACTTGATTCTTATCCATATCTTTATTTTTTATTATTTACTATCCATTCTTCTTTTCATTTCTTGGGCAATAAACGAAGCAACATCATCGGCATAAGAGTTCATGCCAAAACCGGCATCATAACCCAATTCTTTCGCCAATTCGTGTGAAATTCTTGGACCTCCGCATATTAATAATACCTTGTCCCGAATGCCTTCTGCCTCCAACAGTTCGACCAATTCCACCATGTTTTTTACATGTACATCCTTTTGCGTTACCGTCTGCGATACTAACAAAACATCTGCCTTCGACTCAATGGCTTTTCGGATAAAATCTTCATTGGAAACCTGACTGCCCATATTTAAGGCTTCAAACATTTCGTAACGCTCCAAACCGTAATGCCCTGCGTAGCCTTTCATGTTCATAATGGCATCGATTCCTACCGTATGGGCATCCGTTCCTGTGCTTGCACCGACAACAACAATTGATCGTCCGATTTCTTTTTTAATAAACGCATCGGTTTGAGGCATATCCCACGTAGTACTTTCGACTTTCGTTACTTGAATGGCCGTATAATCTACTGCATGAGTACAGGTACCGTAGCAATTCATAAACGTATATCCTTCCGCCAATTCTTTGGCAAAAACAACCTGCGGATTATCAAACCCCATTTCACGCATCAATTCTTTTGCCGCTTCAAACGCTTCATCTCCATAGGGAACGGGAAGGGTAAAACTCAGTTGTACTTTTCCATCGTTCATTGTATCACCGTAAGGCTTTATTTTTTGCAAATCTAATGTCTGGTCAAAAGATTTCGCATTCATCGAATATAGTCCGCTACTCATATTTTATTTCGTATTTTAATCATTTATTACTTCTCCCCTTTCATCAACTCCACAAACGGATTTTGGTAATTTTCAGTTCGTTGTACTACACCGGATAAACCTTTGCCGCCATTTTTGGGTCGCTTGATATCGGCAAAAATGCCTTTTTCCAAAGCGGAAAACAAACCTTCCTGTTTTATTTTTTCCAATAAATCAGTAGCAAGTTCCAACACCTCTGCCGCCCGTTTTTGAATAATGCCGTCTTGTTTAAATTCAACTTCATCGCCGATATTTCGCATAGTGCCCGCGATGTATTTTGCATTTTCGATGGATAAATACCGGTCGGACATAAACGGAGTATGAATCGCCTCGGTGAGCATACCCAAGAGTAAAATACCTTGATTTGTCCACACCGCAATTTCGTTAAACAAGGCATTCTGAATCTGTCCCTTGAAAATATTGCCTGTCATATACTTTGTTGGCGGCATATATTTCAAAGGTGCCTTCGGAAATATTTCACGAGCCATTTGAGCCTGTGCTAATTCGTATAAAAATCCGTTTTCGAGTTCGGGATTCATTTCAAAAGCGTGTCCCAATCCCATTTGTTCTTCGGGCAAACCTGCCAAAAATGCCAACTGTTCGTTTATAAAATTGGAAGCCAACACGGTATGCGCCTGTTCGTAAGCATCGGCAGTGGTAAGATAGTTGTCTTCCCCTGTGTTGATGATAACGCCCGCAAAACCATTGATTATCCGAGAGAAATACTGGTCAACCAACGTGCGCTGCATATTGATGTCGCGGAACAAAATTCCGTAAAGGGCATCATTAAGCATCACATCCAATCCTTCCAAAGCACCCATTGCCGCAATTTCGGGCATACACAATCCCGAACAATAATTGCATAAACGGACGTAACGACCCACTTCTTCACCCACCTCATTCAGGGCTTTTCGCATAATACGGAAATTTTCCTGCGTGGCAAAGGTGCCACCAAATCCTTCCGTCGTTGCTCCGTAAGGCACATAATCCAAAAGGCTTTGTCCTGTGGTACGAATCACTGCAATCACATCCGCCCCTTGCCGAACTGCCGCCTGCGCCTGAACAACATCCTCGTAGATATTGCCCGTAGCAACAATCGCATACAAATACGGACGAGGTGCATCGCCTTTTTTAGCAATAATATCTTCTCTGCGCTTCCTGTTTTCGGCGATACGGTTTATCGCGTTTTGTATATATGGTTGAACGGCTTTCAAGATGGCTTCGTTGGAATGTTGCTGTAAAGAAAGAATATCCAATTGGTTGGTGGCTACTTTTTCGGCAATTTCCTGCGGCGTTCCTTTGCCGTCTAAGATGGCTTTCCCGATTACATGTATCGCACCGTCGCCCAGACAGCCCGTTTCTTTCATCGTTTCCACAAAAATATTTGGAAGCGGCACATCGTATTCGTCCACACCGTCGATTCCCAACAAACGGCATATTGTCCGCTCAACGGCAACCGTTGTATAATTATTCACAAATGCCTGCACGTTTTCGGCAATATTTTTCGCCACTAAACGCGCCTGTTCTACTTTTTTGAAATCCAATCCTAATTTGCTGTTTTGCATATTTAATTTATTTTTTTATTCATCCAATAATTCTTTTAATTTTTCGGCATTGGGCAAAAAATTATCCTTTGAAACTATATTTTCGCCTGTTTTCAATTCCAATGCCTTGCGGGCATCGCCCGCAATTTTGCCGCCTTGACGGGCTGCCTGTTTATTTTGCCCAAAGCCTTTCGGATTTTGCGTGCGAACAATAGCCGTTGTAGAAGCCTCGCCAAGCATTGAAAAAATCAGTTCAAGGTCGTTGAAATGGTCACGCAAATTCTGACTTTTCAATCCTTTAACCTGTTTGTATTCAGAGGGAGTCAGTCCGAAAGTTGCCTTTGAAATTTCAGCGGTAAGAATAGCATATTCCACTTTTTCTTTCACTCCGTGGCTTTTCCATTCGTCGGTTAGTTCTTCTCTGATAGCAATGCTACGCATACGTTTTTCAATCCAATCGTCAGGATAGCCTTTGAGTTTATATAGTTCGCGAGTGCGCTGTGTAGCGATTTCAGGATTTTCAATCTCCTCAATACGCTCGCTGCCCACCTGCGCTAACCAACGCTTAAACGGCTCTGCTTTGGGCGAAGGAATGGACTGAATAATTCGGAAAATACCTTTCAAATCGGCAGCCTGAATTTTTCGCTTTTTACCGTCAGCAGCAATCATTTCAACTGGGGGACAAATTGTCCCCCAGTTGAAATTTAATTCAGTGTCTCTCTTTTTCATTTTTTTGATATAGTCCTTTGCATCAACAGTATCTGTCAAAAGCTCAACTACATCTTGTACGGAAAAATACCATTTTTCCTCTGTTTCGTTCCAAGTCGTACGAACTTGTTTGCTTTCAAAAAGTTTCACATTACTCATAATCATTTTGTTTTTGGTCAATTATCTGCACAATATCATAAACCGGAATTTGTATCTCATTTTCGATACAACTCCGAAGTGTTTCCGCATCGTAACGATAGCCTTCGGGAGAGGTGGGATTGGTACACAATGCCAATAATTTCGCTTGCTGCAAGACTTCAATCGTTCCACCTCTGCGAATAAACCGTTTATAGGTAGTCGGATGTACAAAAATGCGGGAAAAATCCCGGACAATTAACCCGATTTCTTTCACAGTCGATTCGGCATTCAACATTTTCAAGAAATTATCGGTCAATGCTCCATTAATAAAAAAACGGTTGTGCTCGGATGTCCATTCCGAAACAGGTTTTACGTTGGTAAACAAAGAATCAACCATTTTATGTTCCGGTTTTCCGTCGTCGGATAATGCCCAAACTCCTTCATTAACGCTATCGCAGGCTTGACAATTGACAGGCTCTGCTTTGGGAAGATTGATTAAGTCGCAAAGGTATTTTACCTTTTTAAGCAAAACCTCTAATTGCAAAGAACAAGCAGCGCCGGTACATAAAATCATTGCATCGGTAATAGCCGGGGAAGCCAAACTCATACGAGATAACGCTCCATCTACCAATGTAATATCTACGCCCAATTTCCCAAAAGATTCGATACACTCCTGCAACCAGACCGTATCGGAAGGACCCGATAAAATCACCTGCCCTTCGCTTTGTGCCTCGGCAGTAATCAACCTGCCCAAAGCGGTGGTACGATGACTTACGGCGATTACTTTTGCTTGCAATTCCCGTTCATCAAAATGTTTTTCGGAGGTGATAAAATAATTTCCCTTTTTCAGTCGGATACGAGGTTTAAGCGTATCGTATAATACATCTCTTTCCTCGCCATCCACGCCGATAGAGGTAACGGCTACTTTACGATTTTCTTCTTCCAATCGATTCAAGACATAGCTCAAGCAGGTTGTTTTGCCGGTATTTTTTGCCATACCGACAACCGACACACTTTGGTGCTGTAACAAATCTTGAATGAAAGGCATTGTTTATTTATGATTCCGTTTTTTACGTTCCAAATGTTCCGGCTCCAACGATAAGGTTTCACCGCGCAATAGTGATGCCACACCTCCCGACTGTCTCACGTTTTTACAATCCTCGCACCAACAATCTTCTTTGTAATCAGTCGGTTGCGTGTAAGTGGTAATAACTCCTTCAAAATTACGAAGAACCACTTTTTCAGGACTTTGCGAAATCAGATACTGCGGCATTACCGGTATTTTTCCACCACCGCCCGGAGCGTCCACCACAAAAGTAGGTACGGCATAACCCGAAATGTGTCCACGAAGATTTTCAATAATCTCAATCCCTTTGGAAACAGGCGTGCGGAAATGTTCCAATCCCATCGACAAATCGCATTGATAAATATAATACGGACGGACACGGATTTTTACCAAATCGCAAACCAATTTCTTCATTACTTGCGGACAGTCGTTTACACCACGCAACAACACCGATTGATTTCCCAAAGGAATACCTGCATTTGCTAATTTGGTACAAACTTCTATTGCTTCCGGCGTGATTTCATTCGGATGATTGAAATGCGTATTCACCCAAACAGGATGATATTTTTTGAGCATATTCACCAAATCATCGGTAATCCGTTGCGGACAAACAACGGGCGTGCGCGTTCCTATCCGAATGACCTCCACATGAGGAATTGCCCGCAAACGCTGAATAATAGACTCTAACATCTTATCGCTTACCAACAAAGCATCGCCGCCTGATAATACCACATCACGCACAACAGGTGTCTTGGCAATGTATTCAATTCCTTTATTGATACGTTCCGACGGCGATTCACAATCGGACTGACCTGCAAAACGCCGGCGCGTGCAATGACGGCAATACATCGAACACTGGTCGGTAATCAAAAACAATACTCTGTCGGGATAACGGTGCGTCAAACCCGGAACAGGAGCATCGCCGTCTTCGTGCAATGGGTCTTCCAAATCGGCTTTTGCCTGGTGCAATTCCGAAATAGTAGGAACAGCCTGCTTGCGAACAGGACAATGCGGATTGTCCAAGTCAATCAAACTCAAATAGTAAGGAGTAATCGCCATACGCAAGGTTTTGAGCGATTGTTTTATTCCCTCTTCTTCGCTGTCGGTTAGACTGATGCATTTCTTCAAATCTTCCAGCGTTTCGATCCTATTTTTAACCTGCCATTTCCAATCGCCCCATTGTTCGTCAGTAACGTTTGGGAACATTGATTTTCTGTTATTATTCATAATACCCTGTTTGATGTATTTTATACTGTTAAATGGAAAGCCAAAAAACATTTTAAACTTTCCATTTTCCATTTTCAACTAATTTTACGCGTACAATTCGGTAAATATGTTTCTTAGTTTTTCGCTTTCACGGAGCAATTGCAAAGTAATTTCGGCATGACCTTTCGTGTAGCCATTTCCCACGATCATGGTTACGTCGCTTCCTACGCCTTCTGCCCCCAATGCCGCTTTGGTAAAACTTGTCGCCATAGAGAAGAAATACACCACTCCCGTATCTTTGGTACAGAGAACACTGGTCATTTCCGTATCGGGAATATTGACGTTGTTGATGGTTACGTCCGCCAATTGTCCGTTGGTCAGCGCCTCTATTTTCTCCAAAACAGGAACAGGCTGTGTTGCATCTGCAGAGAACACACAGTCGCAGAACCCCAGATCCATTAAACGTTTTGTGCTCTTTTCGCTGTGGCAAAGACCGATTACCTTTCCGGTTACGCCAGCGCGTTTTTTCGCTTCGTAGCAACAAAGCATTCCTGATTTTCCACCGGCGCCGATAATGAGAACGGTGTCGCCGGGTTTTACCAATTTGGCTGTTTGAGCAGGTGCTCCCGCCACGTCTAACGCCGATAATGCCAATGTTTCGGGCATATCACTTGGAATTTTAGCATAAATACCGCTTTCAAACAAGATCGCTTTTCCGTCGATATCCACCTGGTCGATTTCAGGGCGAATTTCCTTAATTTTGTCAATCCGGAGTGGAGTTAAGGAGAGGGACACAAGTGTTGCGATTTTATCACCTTCTTTCAAATCAATTTTTCCTTTCAGCGCATCGCCGATTTTCTCCACCGTTCCCAACAACATACCACCCGAACCCGTCCACGGATTGCGATGTTTCCCCTGTTTTGCCACAATGTCGAACATGATTTCTTTGACTTTTTCGAGGTCATGTCCTGCTCTTTCCTTAATATCGGTAAAAGATGCCGAATCTACGTTTAATGTCTGCACATCAATCAGGATTTCATTGTCGTAAATTTCATCCATGTTGTTGTCGATTTTGTTTGCCGGCTGCGGCAATACGCCCTTGGGCTCAATTACACGGTGCGTACCGTATTTGTTACCTTTTTTTTGCATTTTATTTTAATTATTTTATAATGTTAATTTTCGTATCTGTATTCGTGGGTTGTCACCCACGCCCATAAACTTTACCTCCCCTCTCCAAAAGGAGAGGGGTCGGGGGTGAGGTTATTTTTTCAATCCCAATATTTTTCTCGCATCTTCGGGAGTAGCAATTTCGCGTCCTAATTCTTTGGCTATGCGAACTACTCTTGCTACCAATTCTCCGTTGGATTTGGCAAGTACGCCTTTATCGAGATATACGTTATCTTCAAACCCTACACGCACATTGCCACCCATAGCAATTGCTGCTGCTGCCAACGGAAATTCGAAGCGCCCTACGCCTGTTGCTGTCCAGGTAGCATCGCTCGGAATGGCGTTGACTAACCAACACAGATTGGCAACCGTGGCAGGGGTGCAACCCGGTACGCCCAACACAAAATTGATTTGCATCGGATGCCCCGGCAACTGACCTTTTTTTACCATATTCAACGCCGTATCCAAATGTCCCATTTCAAAACATTCGTATTCGGGTTTGATCTTGTTTTCTATCATTCGTTTACCAAAATCACGCATCATGGGCATGGTATTTTCAAAAACATCATCGCCAAAATTGCAGGTACCGCAATCCAAGGTTGCCATTTCGGGAAACAGTTCTGTGGGTTGTAAACGTTCTTCTGCCGTCATTCCCACAGCACCGCCTGTGGACGGAATTAAAATTACATCGGGAATTACCTTCAAAATGGCATCAATACATTCTTTGAAACGCGCTTTGTCTTGCGTCGGCGTTCCGTCGTCTTTGCGGACGTGCAAATGCACAATCGCCGCCCCTGCATCGTAAGCCGATTTTGCCTCCCTAACAATCTCTTCAACCGTATAAGGTACGGCGGGATTGTGTTCCTTCATAACTTCTGCACCGCAAATAGCTGCGGTAATAATCAGTTTTTCCATATCTTTTTAATTTTTTCTCTGACAATTTTTTGGCACAACACAAGTTCCGCTTGCGCGGCAAACAACAACCGGCTCGGACAAAACATCTGCCGCCGATGCTGAAATATCCGTGCGCGGCACAATCACCTTCCGTGCTTCAAACACCATTTTGCGGGAAGAATTTCCTACGGAAACAATTTCGCCCACTGCCTCAATATAATCGCCGGCATAAACAGGTGCTAAAAATTCAACATTATCGTAAGCGCAAAAAAGTCCTTCGTCGCCGTCGTTGATAATTAATAATTCGGTGGCGACATCGCCAAACAATTGAAGCATTTTTGCTCCATCCACTAAATTTCCGCCGTAGTGGGCATCGTGCGAACTCATGCGCATACGGATTAGAGAGCTAAGTTTCATATTCGATTATTTTTCATTTACAATAAAATCCACAAAAATATTTGATGTATGTATTCGTTCCGGTTCAATCTCGCCCATTTCGACCAACTCGTCAATTTCTGCAATAACGATGTCGGCAGCCGTAGCCATCAACGGATTCATATTTCGCGAAGTCCCCTTGTAAACCAGGTTTCCGCTTTTGTCGCCAAGACTGGCGCCAATCAACGCCACATCGGCACGTATCGGTTTTTCGAGCAGATATTCTTTACCATCGACAGTTATCTTCTCTTTGCCTTTTTCGATCAGTGTGCCTATACCCGTAGAGGTAAGCACACCGCCCAAACCGGCACCATACGCCCGAATGCGTTCAGCCAAAGTACCTTGCGGAACAAATTCCATTTCCATTTCACCCGAATTCATCAACTCTACGGACGCCGGATTCAAACCGATATAAGACACAAGCATTTTTTTTACCTGTTTGTTTGCAATCAACTTACCCAATCCAATTTCCGGAGTCCCCGAATCGTTACAGACCAAAGTCAAATCTTTAACCGGTTTTTGTGCCAAGAGGTCGATGATTTTTTTTGGATTTCCATTTCCAAGAAATCCGCCTATCATAATTGTCATACCGCTTTTTACGTGAGACACAGCCTGTTCCAACGAAATAATCTTTGCCATTGTATTTTTATTTTTTTATATCATCAATTTTTTGCAAAGGTAGCATAAAAACGTCAATTTATACACAAACGAATAAAAATTACACTCTGGTAGATTCTACCACTGAATGCATCATTCATTTGTGCCCCCCTCTCTTGTGGAGAGGGGGACGGGGGGTGAGGTAGTTTCTCAAGGCGAGAGCCTTGCTTTTACTTCCGACGTATGCCGGAGCTGACGGCGCGCAGGAGCATTTTTATTTCCAAATACAGTTTACCGGATATTGCTTAAAAACATCGTCGGAACTAATAAGAGGCATGTTTTCGGTTATGGCTTGAGCAATAAGGAGCCGGTCAAACGGGTCGCGATGAATTAAATCTAAATTGGACAAAACAATTAAGCGTTTTCCCGTTCAATAGATAGTATTTTAAACCCGTTGAAAACAGCCTTATCCATAAAACCGGTAATATTCTCAGGAATAGTAAGTTTTCCTAAACTTGTTTTATAAAAATGATTATTTTTGTGCAAAATTTTGAGTTGTGCAACAGACACAGTTAACGCCGCTGTGTCCGGCGAAAGGGAGAAGTTTATTATCAATTTTGATTTAAAAAGTTATCAGGATGTACTCCTGCTTGTTTTATGATTGCTCTTAATGTTCCTTCAGGCATATCTCCTGTATGATTTGGAATTGTAGTAAATCTGTAGTTTGAGGATTATGCCAAATTTCGTGGCTACCGGCTGCTTGCCTGTAAAATTCAAAGCCAAATATTTTTAACAAATTTACTATCTCTCTGTATTTGAAACCTGATAATCGTCCCATGAGATCACACCGAAACTACTAATGGATAGAGAAAAGAGTTCTTGAACATAGCTAAATTTGCTATTTCTTGTTCTTGTGCTTCAATAAGTTTTTTTGCAACATCACGCGCAATCTCAATAGTTTCTGTTATACTATTCCCTTGTACAACAAGCCCTTGTATGTTATCGGAAGTGGCCAAATAAACACCTTCCGGCAACTTTTCAATTTGAAGATTTACCATCTTTTCCATAATCATTTTTTTACCCCGCAAAGATATATATTTTTATCAAAAACACAAAATCCCGCCAACTTACCTGACGGGATTTTGATCCTTCGCAATTTTGAATGAGACAGGGTAGCGCTGGCGCTACCCTATTCATTCGAGACTGTAGCCGGACTATGCAAGCGTGGACGCTTGCTTTCTCTACGACGTAGCGTCAACGTGCTCGTTGCGCAACCCCTCGTTTACAGCAGCGATGATATTTATTTTCCAATTACCATACATTTTTGTACGCCATTTTACCATTATTTGTAAGAAC
>Ga0209628_10000924_pt1 | contig 18502 bp, 13 predicted proteins | sample TergutCu122P4_FD_187285 | JGI IMG/M metagenome (GOLD analysis project Ga0209628, IMG submission 187285) | Cubitermes ugandensis P4 segment gut microbial communities from Kakamega Forest, Kenya - Cu122 P4 (SPAdes) (version 2) | ecosystem: Host-associated > Arthropoda: Insects > Digestive system...
TGGTAGGGCTACAAGGCTCCTATGATTTTGATATGGGGCACAAAGGGCCCGTCTTAAAGGCCTAGGTGCATCGGGGCTGAGAGGTCCCGTACCCACATGCAATTCATTCATCACACTGTTTGTCAGGTATGTGTTTTGTTTGGTGCCAGAGGGTTAATTGACCTTGCTCTCAGCTTGTAGAAAGCTAATAGGTTATTGTTAATGGAGTTGTTCCTGTTGTAGGTTCCTGAGGGTATGTCGTCTCTGAAAGTGATAGCACAGCAAGTTATTGATCGTGCTGGTTTGGAGATACCACCATCGGAACCAACCCGAGGGTTATTTGACAGCAAATTGCAACAGAACCAGCAGTCAGTAACGTCTGAAGCACACATCCCTCCGTTGCTGGGTGTTGCACCACTGGGGCCAGTACCACTCCAGAAGGAACACCAGTGTCAGTTCCAGATGATGGAGGCCGCATATTACCATATGCCACACCCATCGGACTCTGAAAGATTGCGGACTTACCTTCCACGCAATCCCGTCCCTACGCCAGTTTATTACCATCAGGTGATCAAAAGTCACAGTTACATCCCTAGTGTTGTGAAAGTCTGTGGAGTCTGAAAATTAAGAATAAATCCTAATTTTGCATATGTTTTGGCTATTTGGTTTGGTTTAGTTTTAGGAACATGTAAGATATTGGGAATGCTGAAATTATTGTTAGTTCACTTAATGTGCATTATATGGTATGTTTTGTTTCCTGGTGCATTAATAGTGATGGCACCAGTTATAGTCAAGTGCATGCAGACCTTTGAAAATTATATTTGTTAGTGTTTGTGAAGCTGTGATTCACTTAAAGGCAAGAACTCCCTTGTTCAGAATATTAAGAAAAAATTAGTAACATGAAAAAAGAGGAGGAGGAGGAAATAAGGTGAAGAAGAAGAAGAAAATTGAAGATAAATTGCTATCATATGGTATAAGAAAAATCACTGTAATTTATCACACAATGACTAGTTGCTTGAAGATACATGGAGAGTAACTGCAAAGATGACATACTTCTAGAGGGTCGTAGCTTTAACTTCTGTATGTTCTTGCTTTGTGTTACGAAAAGTGGATTGCAGACTGGGCGGTGAAAGTAGATAATTATGTAGTTAAGTATTGCCTATTCACATGTTAACTCGTGCATTTATGATTTCATTATAATATGCATGAGGTAATAAGAGTGATGAAACCTTTCGTAACTATGTGAAGGAAAACATTTTTCAATTGTGATTTTCCTCAGGTAAGAAGACACTTAAGGTATTTAGACGTAGTGGAAGCTGTAGTCACCTGTCATGTACATGCTGTACTGTAGCATTTGTGAGAAATGTTTTGTCCTAGGGAAAGAGTATGAGAAATTTCCAATTATATATTTTACAAGAGGTCGTGCCTTCTGTCTTCGTAAATCTTGGCAAGTGTGACCTCATTAAAAACCTCACGGAAATGTAGAGTAGACAGAAAAATTGAAACTGCCATGGTGATGCATGATTCCTTATCGTATGTTACTAAATAAGGAAAAGCTTGTAAATTGTGCAATTTCTCTGAAAATGTGATGTTTGCAAAATCATGATATGCAGTATGTTTTGTCATTGGCATATTGAATTGCCTTCCTAATCTTGAAAGAGTATGAAAGAAGAATTCCCTTATATCAGGAGAATCAGTTTTCAGTCCCAGTCACTAATTGGCATTTGTCAGTGCATGAAATATCATTTGATTCAATACCATTCAGCAGTAGTATGAGGAAAAATGTGTTGGCCGAGTTGAATCAGTGGATCGTGGACACATAAACATCCATAAGCTAGATAGGTATAAAAGTGTGTGTGGAGTAACAGGCATGTAGAGTGGATGGAAAGAAGGAACCTTGTTTTGCCGGGTGTGTGTATGGTGTATTCATTTGCACTGTTGGGGCTTAGTTAAGCAATGGATTGTGGAGTGATTGGCCAGAATCAAAGTCTCTCGGGTTAGCAGTATTCTCTTCTTCATGCCGCAGAATGAGTCAGGTTTGTCACCTTGTTCATTGGTGTTAGTTGTTTGTAAAGGTTTGAGAGTTTGAAGTGATTGTTGGTACACCTTTGTGGCATCAGTTGCAGAAAATTGGTACCTTTACTTAAAGCTTCACTTTTAACACATTGTAGCTGGAAGCTGTGCTGAGGACCTTCTTTGCTGTTACCCATAATACTTGATGTTATACTGCTGTCCTTTTCCTTATTATTTATTTTTTTAAATAAATATTAGCAGGCTTGTGGCTTGACTGTAGGTTTAAGATCGTTCTACGAAGTGAAACTGATGCTAGAATCTGCTTTCCTCAGCAGATGCTGATAAATTATGAGAACTGAGTTTGTTGTATGGCTGTATGGACAAAACTGTTCAAGTCTTGCAGAATGGTTTCTGATAATAGCCAGAAAAACTTGAATTAATGGCAACATAATGTCCAAAATAAAATTGCAGTTGTAGACAACTGACGTGTAGTTAGATATTGATGGTTATTATGGTTTCAAAAGTGAAATTGGGTATTAGTTTATAAAAAATCAGCTGTGAAGTGGCAAATTATGTGTACCAAACTTATATGAAGTTAGGGACTACCCAACCACTAAAAGGCACTGAGATTGAGAGTAATACTGATGATTCATGTGAACCAACCAGAAGGCATATGAATAACTGGACCTCTAAATATATCACTGCAGCAGTTTTGTGTGTTCATATTTTAGTGACATGCCATTGGTGTCTGGTATTTGCTGGTAAAGGAAACCAAGAAATAAAGAGAAAACAAAACATCACCGACCTGTTTATCATCAATGCTGGTTAATACTTGCATGTGCCTGGTGCATGATGTCTTCATGGACAGCTAATACAGAAGTGTTCTCCCAATGAGGTTTCTGCTCTGCAACACTTCAAGGGTTTGTGAGACAATGAGGAACAACCATGACTTGTGGCAAGTCTTAAGTCTTACAAAAGGTGAAGAAAGGTGAAAGGTTATCCTTTTATTCTGAAGGTGTCCTGTGTTGATTTGCACAATCTGTTCCACCAGGATGAGGAGGCTAGAGAGCATAAGGATGGAAACGTACAGATGAGCTACAAGTATATTGTGTTAGATGTTGATTGTGTTCATCAGGACTTGGTATATATTTCTCACCTACCAAGAAGAGTATAAAGTGTACCAAAAAATTAGGATGCTAAGGGGGGTGGTGGGTTTGTTTAGTCTTTTTATACAGATGTTGATCCCATGTACAAAAAGAGGTACCTTGACTGCCTGCAGGATATAAGAAGTTGTTATTCCAGAAAATCACTCTATCTGGAACTCCAGGACATAACACCTGTTGATTCAAGAGCAAGAAAGCCTGCAGTGTCTGCACGTTGTCAAACAGCTCCAAGAAATACACACTTGTGCCACACAAACAGAAATTCTCTGTTAGGCAGTATAAAGCATGTACCAAGAAGAAGAAGAAGAAGAAGAAGAAGAAGAAGAAGCATGTTAAAAGAAGGTATGCTCATGGGTCCTGCCAGGTACCGCGACATCAAGGAGGATGTCCCAAATGACTGCCATATAGAAACAATATTAGCATTTTCCTTGTACTTCCTGAAAGTGACTGGTTTCTAAATTATCTCTTATATACTATGCTTTGTAAGTGTAGATGTGTAAAAATTTGCTGGCGTGCAGCACTTGTGTGAATTCATTACCCTTGGGTTCTGTTTGTTAAGAATGTTAGTGAATGTTTGCTTATAACTCACACTGAACAGGGTAACTAATGTCAGTGACAGATTTGTGTTTAATTGTGTAGCAAAGGTAAATAAAATAACACACACGGAATTTATGTGTTGGTAAGTGAAAGTGTGTGCCATTTATTGATACAGTGGAAAGCTGCATTCATTTTTTATATAGAGAGGAAGAGAGGAAAAGTGTATTGTTTATAGTACATATGAACTCGTGATGCAGTGAATGCCACTATAAGGAAGAAAATGACTAATTCCCAGCAACCAGTGCATATTAATTTTTTACTTATAATGTTTAACCTTCTAACAACCTGTAACAGATTCATTTTATGTATTTAGGCAACAAGGAAGTTAACTTCATTTTTTAAACGTGTTGCATAATCTCTGTTTTATTTTCCATAAATTCCATATATATATATATATATATATCATAATTTTTTCTGTTCAAATAATGTACCATGTGCTAAAATTTAAATACCCACACTTGCAGGATAAAGGTTAATACAAAACATTTTTATTGAGATGAATACTAATCCGGTGTATGATGTAGAGAATTTTTTCGTGACTCAGATTCATAAAACCCTAACACTGATACCAATCCATCATGAAGTGTTTCAGTTTTGTCTGCTACTGAAGGGGAGAAATGAAAGTCTCAGTGTATGCTGTGTGAGGACATTAGAAAGAATGCAAACCTGTTTGATATGTATTCAATCTGCTGAAACTAGTAACCATACTAAAAACATACTTGAGAGTCTTTTATTTCATTTTTATTTCTTTTTTCATGTGTGTGCGCATGTGTGCACACATACAGTGCAGTTATCAACCACAAACATAAAACTAAGTGTGGTAATTAGGCTGTGATTTGGAATTGATCGTGAAGATCAACACAGACGGTGACACGCATAAGCTTTTTAACCCGAAACATATGTACATCAGATATATGAAAAACACAAAGTAAAATACATTTAATGGTTACAGTATTAGTAATTAATACTATATTATATAAGAATATTAATAATTAATAAGAATAATAATAAAAGTATTACTAATTAATAAGAATTCCAAGTTTACATAAGTCACATGTAATATAACCTAGCAACTGTCTGTAAAAGACTTTTTTATTTTTAGGAATAACGGATCTTGACTTTCTAAAATTATATTCCATTAAAAAAACGTTACACGTATTTGATATATGACACATGACGTGAACTCTTGTTTTGTACGCTGAAGCACATACTTCAGGACACCAGTCTGCTTCATTGAGTTAACATCTACTTTGTTTGTATAGTCAGAATAGTTCATGACTCGCACATTAACTTCCAAGAGCTTATTCCTGAGAGCATTCCCAGCCAGAAATATCTTACAACCATAGATCAGAATTGTCTGGTTATTGATCTGATCACTACTGGAATACACAGAAAACATTAAGTGTACAGGTACTTACATCAGGTTTTTATTGCTGAATTCACAATAAATGTTCAAAATATCCTGCTTCAGCCTCAGTACGCATTGTATCATATTTTTGAGTGAAGCATGTAGCTTATATCAGTTGATTATGATTGTTCTTAGGAAGGTTGCTGCATCAAAATTATGAATCAGCCCTACATCTCATGTACCCTCTTGTAGCTGTTATACCTGATCATTCACTTGCCCCTAAAGATAAGATTGTATAAGGCTGAGGTGTCCAGTTTTGTGGGTCACAGTGGCTAATCCATTGACGAGGGACGCAGTGATTTAAATGCATTTTTATTGCTTGGATAAAAAGGGGAGGAGGAGTTGAACATTGCAGTTTCAAACACCATCAAGTTTCTAAAGGTACATTTCATAACAGGTGTAGTAGTTTGTGTTACAGCTAGCATTGATAAGTGCCACCTGTCAGATGACTGCATTTGTTCATGCATCATGAAGGAGCACATCCTCATTTTTACCCGTGCAGTGAAAACAACCTTAAATTGAAGATGCAGGTCTTCTGGGAAGTTACACTGTGTCAACCCGTAAATAGTTAGCAGTATTTTGTAGGACTGTAGTGTCTTCAAAGCGTAACCATTTACCAATCAACAGAGTGTAAGATTTCAGAGAACTTGAATTTTCAGCAACACTGCTGTGGGAACTTCACATCTTGAAAATTTAATTTCTTCCTTACGCATTATTGAACATTATGGCAACAGCCAAACATTTGAAACAGTTATGCTTCCGTGAACTATTGTAAAACTCATTCTCATGGCATGATATCCACAGATTTGTTGTTTTGTTATGCTGTGACAAACCTGAGGCAAAGAACATACCCTGTTGAGGCTGATTTATTTTTAGTTATGTGAACCTTGTGTTATGATCTTTCATGAAATATTACAGTGGATTTTGCAGGTTTAAAAAAACTCTACATCTGCCTTTGGTGCATTTGCAGATTGGGTCGTTACACAGTTATGTTACTGATAGATTGTGTTCTGTAAATACTGACTGCATACCATAAATGTTACATGTTTAATCACACAGTATGGGCAGTGACATGTTTCTTTCATTAGATTACATGCTTCATCATGAAATTAGCTACTGACATTACATGCTGCTTAATTAAAACATTCTGCAAACTGGAACTTTCAGAAACATCACATACCTTGAATTGTTTGTTGTAATTGTTGTCAAATGAAATTCTGGTTATTGGTATATCAATTTCATTGTAGACTGCAGATACCAGAAATATAACCCTTGAATATGACTGTAACTGATAATTTCTTGCAAATGGTTGCTGTTTTCTTTATTTTCTCTCTTGAACAGGATAATCTGTATAGCAGAAATTTTGTTGAGTCTAAGGAGAATATTTAGTTTAAGGAGAGAACCAGTACAGGGCAGAGAGATAAGAATGCTTAATGTGGATCTTAATATTCTGTTATCGTTGCCAAATATTAAAACAGTGATCAAATTAAGGAGCATGTAATGGAAAAGGTGTGTGGCATACAAGTGAGATACAAAATATTATTCAGAAAATGTAATTTGAGGGGTCTCCATGGAATGTGAAAAGGGTTATTAATTGAGGTTATTTCTGTCCATTCATATTTTTCTGCAAGTCCTTGGACTGTCAGAACACTGGAATTGCATGTTAAGTGCTGCTGAGGTCATGGATCTGTTTCCTAAGTTTTATGTGGTATGTGTAAAAAGAACATCGTAGACAAATAATGATTCCTAGGAGCTTAATGGAAACATTCTCATTTTGGCCCTTTTTCATTGTTTGTAGTGTACAAAATTGATGTGCATGTTCTTTTTCTGTCACTCTGTTTGAGGTCTTTGGTCATATTTGTGATAACTGTTTTAAAAATACAATTTTACAGCCTGATTCCCCATTATAAAATTTTACTAGATGCCCATACAAGTGATAGTGGGTTTATTGTTGGGGTGTAGAAGGCAAATTTTGTGTAAGAACGTGTGTGAATTTATACTACAGTATGTCATCATTGGAAATGCCATGCAGTGCTTTTTTTGTGTTAATATTTATGTTGGTTGTCGAAACAAAAAACATGGTGCATGTTGATGTCATAAGTTTTAGGTTAAATTGTATATTTTCTTCTGGGTATTTCCCCGGCGTCAAATTGTAGTTGACCGACGTTTCGGAACCCTGTATCAGTTCCATCTTCAAAGGCTGGGTGTACAGTGTTAGTTTAAACTTTTCACACAACAGAAATTTTGAAATTTTCTTTTGCGAAGGAAGAGTGAGAAGAATTATGCATTTTAGTTTTTGTCAACTTCACTTCACTTCACATCATTTTACGTTACTTTACTTTACTTTACTTTACTTTTTTCCTTTATTTTAGCTGCCACGTAGTTTCTGTAACACATCTATTTACTTCCCTGTTTGTGGTATTTGTGTAACAAGTTGAGAGCTGAGAAAAATCGTGTGGATATTTTAGACCATTTGCTGCATCCATCAGAAGTGTTATGCAAACGCTCTGTCTTTGGAAGAAAACCTTTGTTTTGTATGGCTGTGTACCTTGGTCTGTTACCCAGAACAAAGATGAGGGGTGTTGAAGTCTAAGAGAGGGGCAATAAAGTTATGTTGATAAGAACTAGTTATTTAGGAGCGTACTGTTCATGAAGATCAAGTTGAGGAAATTGAGATGACTGGGGCATATAGCAATAATGGAAGGGCTGAGATATTCATGAAAACTTCAGACAGTCACTGTGACAGGGACAGGCTGCCCTAAAGATCTAGGGATAGATGAAGAAACACCTTAAAATGGATTGTACAGGTATGAGGTATGAGGATAAGGGCTTCATTCACTTGTCTTTCATTAGGCTTTAGTTCCATGCTCTTACAAATATGGTAATGAGCCTTTGGGTTCCATGAAAGGTGACAAATTTGGTTGAAGGACCAGTAGGTTCTCAGGAGGGATTCTGCTTAATGTAATTATATCCTTGGGAGATGGATGTTATATCAAATTATTTCATATGCCATCATCAACATGTTTTAGTTGAAAATGGTTGTCTTCAATTTTATAGCACATGAAGACATTGTTTTTAATATAACGTAAATGCATGTGTTTAGACATGATAGAATAATCAGAATTGTTTTGCACTGATTGTACTGTATAATGTGCGACAGTTACAGCACATTCATTAGAAGAGTTATGGCAATAATGAAAATTGCCATTGCAATAGTTAAATGCCAGTTTGGCCACCATATTTGCTTCTGGAATGAGTGTAGGTTAATTTAGTGGACAAGCTAACAGAAATTGTTTTCAATAGGTTCCACTGCCACACTCGGATACGGTGGAGTTTTTCCAGCGATTGTCGACGGAGACTCTCTTCTTCATCTTTTACTACATGGAGGGGACCAAGGCACAATACCTGGCAGCCAAGGCCCTAAAAAAGCAGAGCTGGAGGTTCCATACCAAGTATATGATGTGGTTCCAGCGCCATGAGGAACCCAAGATTATCAACGAGGAGTATGAACAGGTATATAGTAAACTGCCACATTTATTAAATACTAGTAGAATGCCTATTGAGAAATCAGTGGGAAAATTTGACATCTGAAGTGCGAGGAAGCAAATCACTTACTGTAAAAAAAAAACCTTATGGCCTGTTTTGTATTCAGTGTTGTTGCCGGTGTAATTAAGAGCTTTGTAATATTTACACGTGTACAACCTGCAACATAATCTACCCTTTTCTTTTTGCAGGGCACATATATTTACTTTGACTATGAAAAGTGGGGCCAAAGGAAAAAGGAAGGTTTTACTTTTGAGTATAAGTACTTAGAAGATCGAGACCTGAACTGAACGGATAATAAAAATCTGCCAGAGTGGGATTTTCCGTTTTTCCCCCTTGACGGAGATGTCCACGAGTGATATTGTATAGAACAATTTTTTTTTTTTTGGTCATCTCACTTCTGGCTTGACAGGATTTGTATATCCCACCATAAGTTTCCAGGGGGAAGAGAGAAAAATACATTGTTTTTGGTACAGGTTATCATTTTTAAGAATTTTTTTGTTGACTGTACTGAGTATCCAGCTGGAACACTGTTTCCTGATGGTGCTAGAACGATCTCTCAAGTCGCATAAGTGGTGGTGTGAGAAGAAAAATGTACCAAGTGAGTCAGCGAGGCAGTGAGTTACTAGTGTACAAAGCAGAGAATGATTATGTTTCTTAGAAAGAATCAATAGTCTGTGGTGCAGTCCTTTAGAGACATACGTCTTTCCTCAATTGCTCTGAGTAGAGGGCCTGCACATCCCCTTTCTACAAAGAAGATTCTTACTAAGAAGTCAGTGCAACAGCTGTTCTAGTTTGTGATTTATTTTCCTAAGATTCAGTGGTGGTGCAACTTAATACGTTTAAAACAGTATCCCATTTTCAAGATGTAAAAATACCAGTACAAATATTGGCTAGGATGAAGAAGACAACGAGACAGATATTTGAATGGTGTGCCCACCTTGCTTCTTCATTGGCCTGGCCTCTGTTTTCTACATTGAGCATTCTGATGCCATTCATTCACGTGCAAAAGTACTTGTTGTGTTAGTTTTCACTTTTGTAAAAAGTACATAAAAATGGTTATAAATAAATAATGATCTGTACAGAGCTGTTTGTGTAGGATAATGATAATAATTATAATTATAAAAGTAAACATATGGATTACATTTATTATTTTGCACGTTGACCAGAATTGCTTGAAGCTTTGTGGAATGCAGAGGCTAAGGTGTAGGGTCGGTGGGTGCTTGATTGTGATGGATTTTATTTTAAAATAGCAACAGAATGTTCAGGGAATTTCATAACCAGTGCATACAGAGCATAGTTAAAAAATTTAAAAAAAATGGTCTCTACATTCATCACAACTTTTGAAGTGCATATTAGAAGTTTCTTCGTAATAATGACCTGGGACCCAGCCTTTTAGTATTATCATCCAACTTTCAGAGAAGTAAATTCACATTGTTTTAATTTAATGAATAATCTGCATGTAATTTTCTTGAAAGAACGGTCATTTGACAAATATTCTTCTATCATTGATGTAGTTAGTAATGAATATCTGTGGAAGTGGCCATTCCTATATTTGGAAGCTGATAATTCATTCTGTTTTGTCAAAAATGTTGGATTTGGGTTCCTCCAAATTGGATTTTTTAAATTTATTTTTATTCTTGGTGCCAACCTACCATATCCTGAACAGTTTGAAACAGGCAAGAGTAATGTAGATTGTATTCCACAGAGTTGAGCGATTGATGCATTTACACATTGTGTTCCCATGTTTATTTTACTGTAGCATACTCCAGTCCCATTTCCTTTAGATCTTTTGCCAGTATTACAATACTGGAAACTAATGGCATTTACATATACATGTAACTATGAAGCACTTGTTAAGCAAAGATGCTTCCCTTCCTTGTTGGGAGCAGGAGGCTCAGATTGGTGAAATCCAGTTCATGAACCAGTCTGGTGAAGAGGCAATGTGCAATTTGCTCAATAATGGGTTCAGTAATCCTTTCCTGTCCTCCCTGCCTTTGCTTGATTGTCAGGGGTTCTGAAGCTAATTAGGATCCAAGTTGAAAATGGGGGTTTGGAAGAAAGTGAAATATCTTCTTTATATTACCTGAAACATTAACAGTTGCTGTCATAAAAATTGCAGAAGTCTGATGAAGTCAACGTTCATCGCCGTCATTCGTGCTGTGGCCCTGTACAAGGTCATATTTGCATTATGAATTGCTGACTTTAGAAATGGTTATTTCATTCAACAGAAACTCCAGAACATGCAGTTGTTCTATTTCATTGTAATGTGTCTCACTAATATCCATGTTTATATACAATAAAACAGGTGATGTTGATATTCTGATGGGATGGCATGAAAAGTTTCAAGGTGAATAGAATACAACAAAATTCCAGAAAATTTTAAGAAAGTAGAACTTGTGTGATGATCTGTGGACTAGTGGGTTTAAATTGTCAGCTTAATTTAATTTCTTTTATACAAGACTAATATTTATATAAGATTTCTCTAGTTGAGGGATCACAGATTTGTTATTAATGCTACTCTATTTTGAGTAGTGTTTATATATTAACAGACCAGTTTCATGTTAAGTGTGGCAGCAGTTTGCTACTGTCATGAGAGATGGTGTGAGACATTTCTCTTTTACTTGCGAGCTAAAATGGTGCCGTCAGAAACTGAGACACTGTGATAGTCCGAATTAGCTGTAATATATATGTACATATATAGTGTTCATTACTACATTTCGTGCAGATCCATGTGGTCTATAAAGAAGCAGGTTTATTTCATGCGAAGAATTTATTTCGCCCACAACTAACCTGAAAGAAAAATCCGTGCTTTTTTAAAGCTTACTGTAAATAATTTTTCACATAAGTACTATGAACATCATATGCAGGCTTATTAAAGATGTTATTTGGAACTTAATTCTTATAGCATTAGCATTACAGTGTCACTGCTTTCTCACTTCCATGTCAGGAATACTTCTGAGAGCATAACAGCAAACCTGGAAATTCATACAGCATTGCCCCAAAAGCTGAAATTGAAGGTTCATTGTAAGTTACAATCCATACTTCAGCCATGCAGGATTTCAGGTTCTTGTAACAGTGACTGAAGATCACTGGCTTTTGGGATGTGAGGCCATGTTTTTTGGAACAAATTTGCTGTTTCAGAGCAGCATGCTGCCACCATCTTCAGGGTGGAAGTGTACTCTGAAGTTGAAGACAGCAGGTTCCTCTGTAATGTTGGCGAGTTTGTACCAGAGTACATGGTGTTGTTTCCCAAATGACAACAGTCTTATTATATGAAATTTTGAAAATCTATAAATTTGCATTTGCCAGAATTTGTGTGTTACATGCAGAATGGGTTTAGTTTTCCTATAATATCTGTGTTGCTTAAGTTGTATCAGAATTATCTGAACAGGCCAGGCATGGTAGCATCTGGAAAACAAAGTCAGTCTTGTGCAGAAACAAGAAATCTGTTCTTCAGTGCAGAATGTAAATGTAAATTGTGCGATACTTAGGTGGTGTTATGTACTTTAATTGTTCATATGTTTACACAGTCTTCTCCATATTGATGAAAAATGCGACATAAATCTTTTATTTGTGTCAGAAATATAGTGAGTGGGTTGCATAATAGTGTCTGAAATAATGATTGAAAGATCTTCTAGTAATAATTCTGGGTTATACTCATATTTATTCACAAGAAATATGATACATTTTGAGTATCAGATATGAAATATTGCTAAGTAGCAGGCATTGTTATAGCTACAGATGCTTTCACAGGCTTCATTCCAGCATAACCCCCCCCCCCATAAACATGCAGTAAGATATTGTTCTATCATACATTCATTTAGAAAAACAGGAAATAATGCTGCTTTGACAGAGTTGGAAGCAATATAACCACATTTTAATAAGCAACTTCAGATATTTCACTTTTAAATTATGTTATTAGAGCCCAGCAGTAGATGTATTTGCAGACATGTATTAATTCCTGTAGCACTCATGCAGTTACACATTTACTTGCAGCATATATTAATTTTTACGTGTCTTAAGTATGTTTTACAGTACAGGTGTATACATCTATTGCTAGAGATGTACCACTGAATCGTAGGTCAAGTGTAATTCTTTCAGACTTTATATCTACACTGCAACAATTACTAACTAAAATTCAGAATGTTATTTATGTTAAACTGATATTACTGTATCATAAAATGTTATAGAAATTGGTGGTTGAAAATTTGAAAACTTGGGCAGAATTCTTAATCATAACACTAATTTTTCATAAATGGAAATTGAATGTCATATTAATGCTACATTATAGTAGTATATTATATTTCTTATTTTCATAGGAGTGAAGATTTAGATCATGGTTATCAGAGTAATGATAACATATAACCTCATAGGAGGTTACCAGTGTTTCAGAGGAATAAAATTTCTCTATCTTCAGGGTATGGAAGCAGTGTATTCATCTGAAGCTTTGGGAACCAAGTGTGAGACTGTATGGTTTGACAAAGAAGACAGCTACCTAAATGAGTGCCCCCTCCCCCCATATTTTTATCTGTACATTGGTATGAATCATCAATAAGCTAAGAGTATATAAAGATTAAAGCACTTTAATTGGCACTTTATTAGAAACATTGGAAATAATTCTGGGTCTCTGTATTGGTATTTTTTCAGGGGGGTGAAGTACAGCACATGAAGCTCAAACCAATAGTTGGGTTCTGAGTAGGCACTTGTAACAAATAAAGTCACACTTCATTTAGTTTATTCAAGACTGAAAATAATATGTCCTGCATTTTTGATATGATGAGATAGTTTGAGACTTTCATAATAAATTCAAGAGAGCCTGGAAGCCCTGTATGTGCAGTTTTAACTTCATCAAATTTTGATACATTTTTCTAACCAACAAGGTATATTTGGCACATATGTAGTTGAAGGCTCTCTGTGCCTGCTAACCCTTTGTAGTGTTTTACAGGTACATGTTTTCAAATGCCTTTTCTAAAAAACCAAAAATAGTCTTTTGTGAAAAATACATTTACAAGTAGGTCACTGTAAAATAAGTTCAGCAGCTGCAGAGAACCCCGAAACATGTAGATGCTGAATTTTGCAGCTGCAGTTTATGGTAGCTTAGAAAAAGGAATCAAAATTTGAGTAAATTAACATTATGCAGGAACAGCTTACAGACTCCCCTTCATACATGTATTGCTCTTTCAGGTTGGTTGTAATGTGAGCCAAAATTGTCAGTGATTCTTGGAGCATTTGGTTACTCTTGGGATCTGTATTACCATCATAAAAGTGTTCCCATCAGTATGTTGTTACACACAGTGATATGTATGTACCCTACATTGTCTTCACCACAGGACATGAGCAGTGAAATTTGACTGAAGCTGCACACAGTTTGGTACAGTTCCTGTTCTTGCTTGACTAGAAATTACAAGAATGTAAATATGACACTTTCTTCTTCTCCATCAAACTTCCATTTCCCAGAGATCTCTTCATATAGCCATTGTAGTAAGTCAAAACATCATAAAACGGTATGTATTTTCATTGTCCTGTAAGTATAAGTTAGTTCCTATTTATGTGCCTACAGGTTAACTAATATTTCTTCTACTGTTGAATCTGTTCATAACATTTTGATTAGTGTGAAAGTGGTTGTTGTTTAAAATGTGTTTGTTTTGTTTAGATACAGGATCCAGCAAATAGTTTAGAAGCCCTGACAGTATTGAGTATGGCATGATCTCAGAACCACATCCCTTTTTACAACATCCCTACTCACATATCAAAATTCTAAGTACTTCTTGATTTATTTGCAGTTGTTTTCAGCCACAGGTATTTCTTGAATTTTGACTGACTGTATTGAGAAATGTACACTAGAAATGTCTTATATAAATGTTTTTTTATTTGTTAATAATTGAAATTTCCTATTGAAAACATTAAAAAAATGCTACAATGTGCAAATACTAAATTATATTTTAATTGAAACTTGGAGCACTTAATGAAAAAGAAGAGGGCTTTCACCTTTCCACCATTACACATCTTCACACCTTAAACAAAATTCAGTATTACACAAAGGTGGGGCCCCAGGCAATTGACCCCATCTACATTTTGCACATAAGACCTCAGTTGTTTATGGAGATACCAATCATATCTTGATAAATAGTTGTAAATTGCCTAAATTGAAATTTATCTTTAGTTTCCATTTCATTTGTAGAATTTAAATATTTTTTATGCTGAAATAGCATATATTATTCTAGTAGTAGCAGGAATTTGAACATTGTATTCTAGTCTTTCTGTGTCATGGACTACACATTAGTCACAAAATAGAACAAGGTGTATTTTAAAAATGTGTGATTGGTATCTCTTGACTTCTCTTGTGCCACATGTTTAGCCATCTGCTTACAGTTTTGAACAATGGCATTGCTCTTAGAATGAATGTGAAGTGTATTGTGTTTCAGTGAATGGATTTGAAGTGTTGAATTCTGATGTTGGAACCTGCATTGTGTATATTTGAACACTGTGATCCAGCCTGGCAAAACTAGCTGTGATTTTTCTCTTTACTGTGCCTGATTATTCAATAATGCTGAGGGAAATGATGAAAATGATTATATCCACAAGAAATTTAACGGGTATTGGAGGTCAGGTTTTACTTCATGCATGAATTAATTTTCACATTACATTGATCAGCACTTAGTTTTGGACGTTTTGTTGTAACTCTTACAGTTATGTGAATATAATTTCAGACCACATTGTTCATAAATTTTTAGCCCTAACTCACTGGAATGTGTTTTGGTAAACCGGCATTCATTGTATTTTTGTGATCGTTGCAGTAAGAATTGGTGAAATATTGATACATTTTGACATAGATCTGATAATTTTTATGCTATGCATAAACTCTGGTTTGACCATGGTTCTATATTATTTACACATTTGAAGTAAAACCATGGATAAAGAGTATTGTCTTCTGGGATGTGATGCCATGTAATTTGGTAGAAACTTTGTGGTGTTTCAGAGGAACTTCAGGGCAGAAGAGGCCCAACCAATTCACCCACCTTCTTTTATCATAAAGATGGAGGCAGTATATTCCTCTGAAACATTACTTTCTCCCAGCCTACACTGTGTCACATCCCAGAAGACAGTATTCTTCATAGTCACTGCCATTAGAACCTCAAATCTCACTTGAAATTGTGGATATTTTGAATGTTCTGTACAGTTGTATTGTCCAGGTGTGAAGAATTAATGTGGGTTACAGTTCTGTGCCAAGGTACCGAGATAATTCTTAAGATAATGGCGATCATGTGATACTGTATTTCCAAAGACCTCATGGAGCGGTGTCATTGTTCCGTGAAACATTTGTAATGGTATTATCCAGTAGTAAGAGATAGTAGGGTTATTTTGATTTTATGCAGTCAGTAACTCTGAGTGCAGTTGAGAGATCTGAGCAGAGAACAAGAAATGGTAACCTGAGACAAAATACAATGATTTTTGTCAGTGTATCAGAGACTTTCATTTCAGTGCTAAAAAGGCCATATCCATACATTTCCCTCCTATAAGTACAGTATATAGTTGTTTTGTTCATATTCAGGCATTGTATTTAAAGAAATATGAAAATTACAGATGAAGTTTATATGAGGTAAGTTTTAGCAGTGAAATGTTCATGAGAGGAAAGATGAAGTAGCATTTTTCATTCTTTAAATTTCCCTTTGTAACTGCATGATAATTTTTGTGTTACAGACATTCTGCTTTTAAGACCAGAAACCAAGTCATCAGAGTGGTTATGTGAAGTCTCAACAAGGATTTTCAATGCGTATTTAATCTTTTACTTACTGTGTGGAAACATTTTAAGATTTAAAAGCAAACAAAGAAGGGACATTATTTTAAGACTGCTGAAAATGTATATTTACACACATTTTTGAAGTCTAGGATCCAACTCAAAATTCTTGGTACTGGAAGGGTGATATGAAACAAGTTTGATACTGACATCCCACAACTATTAGACGCCACTGTACAAAATGTAAATATGGTTATTCGGGCACAACAGTAAACCTTGCCACAAAAAAAAAAAAGTAATTGTTACAAGTGCTTCATAGTGTACACAAGTGCACATGGACACGTGTTTAGATAACCTCATTGATTCGAGTTCCAACTCTGACTAAATAAATAATAATGTGTGAAACACCACCCTTTATGTCTGGATTTGAAGATGAGGTTGTAAATATGTGTGTGGCAAATCCCAGCTTTTACCCGTATCTTCATTGTGTGACTCCTGACAGCAGTGTGTAAGACTTACTGTGCTAAGGGAGATTCAGTCTTTTACTTTCTTGTCTGGACATGTTTTTAACCTAACAAGTGAATTTCAGTGTTGTGAAAAAGTAGCAGCACAAACTTATGATCGTGCAGCTGCAGTGGTAGGTAAGTATCATGGATTGCAGGAGTTAATTAAATTTATAAAAACCAGCCATGTTCATACATGGTTATCATCACTAGTTGAACTGAGTGAGTGAGTTGCCTGTTTTTTGAAGTGTAAGGTTTTGAAATTTTGAGAAAAATTCTTCAAGACTTAGAAAACAGACCAAACTCTTGCAGCCCTTTAACACCCATTCTCACCAAATCTTTGCATGGAAGTGAAGCACAGTCTGTACTAGAAAAAAAGGTAAGCACACTACTCACTATTTTATCCTAGTCACATTTCCATCCTTTCTTAACTGTATTCATTGTTTTTGTTCAAATTTGCATAGGTGTCTTGTACAGTGTACTGGCCACTCTGAGCACCTGATGTGAACACCATCAATAATGCATGAAGTGAGGGAAACTATGAAGGAAACCTGACCCATCCTCCCTCTGAGATACACAAGATGCTGTCTGGACACCTACATCCAGTGCTTGGAATGAAGTTGCTTCAACCCAGCACTGTATTCCATGCCTGACTCCATGCTGCAATGCATATGATCTGTGAGTTGAAGCTGAGTTCTGGACAGTATTTTAAATATTCCAGGTAATGAAAACAGCCCTTTGAAGGGCTAACATACTCATTCATATTTTGTATAATTAAGTTTTATACTCTGGGAAACAAAAATTCTTGTAAAGTGTATTTTTTGTAAATAAAATTGTTTCAAGAAATATGGATAAATAATGGTTCTTTCCCTAAGATGCAGATTAATTATGTCCTCCCATTTCCCATCCAATCCACAAGGAATGTTGCTCCAACTTGGGGGGTTGGGAATAGGGGTAACAACTCCTCACTGAAGAGTGCTCTTTATTAAACAAAAAATGCTGTAATGGAGAACAAAAGTTTATGTAGGAATGGGTGAAGCAGGTTCTGTGACTTCTGCAATGCATCTTGAAATTCATCTGTCATGTTTGTACCTGTTATTCTAAAGCTGCAATCCATGTACAGGCCCTGATTTTTCCAGGAGGTTAAGGTTCCCAGATTTCAAGATGATCAGCACATTTAGGTGGTAAGGTTGTTAGCCATATGGACTGGCTGCCTTTACCCCCCAGGAAATATTCCTGGTACTCATTTCTGTTACAGGCTGAGTCAATTCCCAGGGCCATAGTGTGGCCAGAAGGATAACATCAATGAAAAGCCCCAATGACACCATTGGGAATCAAACCTGCGACCTTCCGGCTTGTAGCAGAGTGCCTCAACCAACTGCACCACTGTGTGCCCCTTCTGTTCTAAGGGTGTGTAAAAATTGATTTACTCCCATATGTGTAAAAGAGAACTTCGTTTAACTGGTTCATCCCCGTTGTGTGTGAATACAATGTCAAATATCAAGAGATATAAGGAGGGTGCGTCAAAACACAACACTTTATTACGATGTAATGT
>Ga0209628_10000925_pt1 | contig 18470 bp, 23 predicted proteins | sample TergutCu122P4_FD_187285 | JGI IMG/M metagenome (GOLD analysis project Ga0209628, IMG submission 187285) | Cubitermes ugandensis P4 segment gut microbial communities from Kakamega Forest, Kenya - Cu122 P4 (SPAdes) (version 2) | ecosystem: Host-associated > Arthropoda: Insects > Digestive system...
CACCGCCCGCGCCGACGGCGCCCGGCGCTCACCCCTGGCATGGCTCGCCCCCGCCTGGCCAGCAAGGTAACAATATATGTGTGTGTGTGTGTGTGTGTGTGTGCAATAACCATGCCAATATAACGCCAAGGGAATTGGTTGCAAACACAGAAAAAATATGCGGATTCCTACGCGTCACGGCATGGTCTCTCTTTCGTCTCCGAGATTATTTGAACTATGCCAAACCAGCATTTGGCAGGCCCGCATTATGCCAGTTCGCGCTCACCCGAAAAAGTTGGCCTGTAGGCTGGTATGCAAATCCCAGCATTCAGCGTCGAAGCTGGGATTACGCTTCGTTCCATCCCAGCCTACGGGCTACGGCGCGGCATCCGCAGTCGGCGGCCACTGGCGGGCCGTGTGGATCAGCATCAGCACACGCACGGTTTTTTCGTCAATCTCGTACACCAGCCGATAGCTTTTGTGCGCAAGCAACTCGCGGGTGCCCGGCAACACACCCTTTTTGCCCATTTTGGGATGCTCAAGCAACATTGCCGCCGCCTCGTGGAACAGCCTGTTCATCCGGGCTGCGGCGCTTCGATTGTCCGCCGCGATGTAATCCAGAATTTCAGTCCGATCCTGCTCTGCTGCGGCAGTCCAGACGATTTTCATTCCTGCACCGTTTCATAGCGAGCCGCAAAGTCCGCCTCAACCTCCTCGCCCGAGCGCACCCGCCCCGCGCGCACATCGGCACGGGCAATCTCCGCCTTGCGTTGCATGAACTCGCGGTACGCGCGGGCCTTGTGGCGCCGCTCTATGTAGCCGCGCATCAACTCGCGCACGATCTGGGAAGCCGGCCGGTCATCGGCCGCCGCCTCGGCCATGAAGCTGTCGCGCAACTCCGGCTCCAGCTTCATCGTGAAAACAGCCTTCGACATGCAACACCCCCTGGGTCAATCGGTACTGCCGCAGTGTATACCGCTTTCCCCTCGCTCTCCCCTCCCAACTATGGGTAGGGGCGAAAGATCTTTCGCCCTGCGGCGCATCGTTGAGCACGGCAGGCTGAGCAAGTTGATTTTGTAGGTTGGTGCTGAGCTTGCGAAGCCCAACATTGGGATGAATCACTTGCACTGAAATTCGCTCGCGGTCGTCCATGCTGGCTTTCCATCCGATTGTTGGGCTTCGTTTCACTCAGCGCCAACCTACGAAAGCCGGGAGTTGCCCAGCCTACGCTGGCTTACCCGAAAAAAGTTGGGACAGAAGCCGACGGGCCTTCGCTTGGATCCTGCTCGGTGTGAACAAAAACTCCACCCGCCGGCCCCCATCCCAACCGTTTCTTTCTCCGCTTATTTTTCCAATTCCTCCACCATCAGCATCGCGTACTCATCGCCCTGCGCCGCCGCCTTGCGGAACCACTTCAACGCCCTGGCCCTGCTTTTGCGAACGCCCCGGCCTTCGGCGTACATCAAGCCGAGGTCATATTGCGCGTCCACCACGCCCTTCTCCGCCGCCTTGCGATACCACCGGGCGGCCTGCGCATCGCTTTGGGCCACAACCCGGCCCTCGTGGTACATCACCCCAAGGCTGAACTGCGCCTGCGCATCCCCCCGCAGCGCCGCCTGCCGCGTTCCCTCAAAATCCTGCGCCTGCACCGACAGGGCCAAACAGATGAACAGCAGGCCAAGACACCAGCGCAGCGTTTCAAACATCCAATGATTCCTTTTGCATGACATTCCCGCATCCCCTTCGTCATTCCCGCGCAGGCGGGAATGACGAAAGAGAACTACACTTTTAATAGCTGATTGTCGGTGCATAATATAGTTTACAGATACTTTTCTATCACAAAATTAGTATATACCAAGGCAATCAGCTATCAATTCACTAGTTCACGGTTGCCACAAGCTACAGATCAATGCCCGGCCATCATCTGGCTCCAAGCGGCGTCGCGCAGCAAGCTGCCCACCAGCAGTAGCTCCGCAACAGTGCTAATCCTTCTTCTCTTGCTTCTCGACCCCAAAGGGACGAAACAATTCAATCATCCCGAACTGAAAAAACACGGCCAAACCAGCAATGAAACCAGCTTTCTCGCTGAATCCGTATGTCTTGGCCAACTGCGTCACCGCAAATCCAATGCCCACGGCGGTTACGACAGTCACGATCTGCCTTGAAAGCAATACAAGAAAAACAATAAGACCACCCCATATGAAACGGTCAGCGCCAACCCTGACCGTAGAGGCAGCCTCGGATGCCACAGCCCATTGCGGATTGAACGCAAGATAAATTCCGAAAAACATCCACAACAACCCGGCATACTCCATTGGAATAAAAAGAATTGCGTGCTTTTTCTTCCGTGCAGCCGGTTGGCCGGTCACCGGATCGTCTTGCAAACCCTCATGCTTGCGGTTCAGCTTCAAACCAAGAAACAAAATGAAGGCACCGGCCAACCAGATAATCACACCGACAGAGACAGGCCATGCCTGCACCCACCCATCTCCAAATACCCATTCAAGCACCTTCCCGCCAAGCCCCCAGACCAGTAGCGGAATCAATGCGGCCAGAATACCTGCGCCTCGCCAAAGAATCATCTGATGCCTTCCTGATTCACAAAAGCCGGAAACAAACCCTGGGCGTCGCGTTGTATCTGCAACAATTTTGAAACTGCCGGCCTCAGCCTCTTCATGGAAGATGCACAATCAGGGAGAGGAATTTTTTTGTTCATGGTTTTGTGCCTTACAAAAACAAGTACTCTTTCCTGGTTTTTATAATCGTTCACCTTGATTTTTAACTCCAATTGACGGCAGGTACCAGGCGCTTCGTCGAAAAAGTCTTGGCCGGCCATAAGATTGCCGAATTGCCCGCGAGCAATGACTTTTTCATCTCTGTGAACCTCAAACCACATCAAATCTGAAAACTTGAATATCTCTGGCGGAGAAAATCTGTCACACCTCACGATCCATCGCTTTGCAGCGCGGTCAAGAAAAAGCATCCCAAAACCAGATTCAGGATATTTCTCATGAACCTTGAAGTCACAATTTGCCAGCCTCATGTAAAATATTTTTTTCGCCACATACAAGAGCACATCCCACACCACAAGTTGGATGCCAAGCACCACAAAAGCCAGTGCAGCACCGGTCAAGGATATTGCAATCAATGCAATTATTAATAATGTTAACATCGGTATTGCTTCAATATTGTGTACTTGAGCTGGCTTGTAGCGTGTAGGCTGGGATGCAAATCCCAGCATTCAGCGTTGAAGCTGGGATTACGCTTCGCTCCATCCCAGCCTACTGGCTTCATTGCTCACCTTTCATCGTTCCAGCGCCAGTTTCATCTTTCGCATTTCTATCACTGATCCGCCTCCACTCGTCGAGATGCCTCTCATTCATCATTCTTATCTCTTCCGGATTCTTGATGGCTCGCCCCTCAAGCAATTGCTTGCGCTCGGTCAGCATGATATCGCGCAGCCTGTCTCGCTGTTCATCCGTCATCGACGGCAGGAGGTCGATCCATTGCTGTTTTTCAACATTATTGTGCATGGATTCACATCCAAGGACAAGCTCGATCAACTCCGGATATTTAGTCTTGGTCTCCTCGGGGATTGATAATTTGTGCTTCGCCGCCTTGCCGTACAATTCCTTGGCCTTGGCGTGGTTTTTTGGAACACCTCGACCTTCTTGATACATCACAGCAAGATTATATTGGGCATATGCATACCCCTGCTTCGCCGCCTTGCGAAACCACTTCACCGCCTCGGCATCATTTCTGGCGACACCCTGACCCTCGGCATACATAAATCCGAGATTGTGCTGGGCTTTTGCATCTCCCCGTTCGGCGGCTCGCTTCGTGCCCTCAAAATCCTGCGCCTGCGCCGTCAGGGCAAAGCAGATGGTCAACAGGCCAAGGCAGCGGCGGATTGTTTGAAGCATTTGATTCTTCCTTTTGAATCATCCAGTAAGAAAATTTATTTTCCTAAGTCTTTGAGTGCTTTTTTGGCGTCCTCATATCTCCTGCTCGCAGCCTTGAGACGCCACTTCTCCGCCTCCGTATCATTGTTAGTAACACCCTGGCCTTTAGAGTGCATTACTCCGAGTGCGCTTTGTGCGTCCATATCCCCATGCTCTGCCGCCTTGCGATACCAACTTGCCGCCTCGACATAGTTTTCGCTTAAAGCGTATGCTAATCCAAGAAGATATTGGGCATCCGCATTACCATGTTCCGCAACCTTGTGAAACCGCTTTATTGCCTCAGCAGCGCTAACCCTCTCTGCAAAGTCACCCCTACTACTAAGATACATCGCCTTCATGCCAAGATAATCATTCTTTGGTGGAGGCACCTCCACTATATCATGACCAATAAATTGAAGCGATGGAAATCGACCATTCCGCACTGCCTTATGATACCACTTTGCCGCTTCGTCATCACTTTGTGGAACCCCACGACCTCTATCGTACAACACTCCAAGGTTGTGTTGTGCATTATTATGGCCCCTCTCTGCTGCTTTGCAATACCACTTGGCAGCCTCAGTATCAGTACTGTAAAAAAATCCAAAGTCAAACTGGGCTTCTACATCCCCTTGCTCCGCCGCCAGCTTAGTAATTTCTAGCCGTTTTTCAGTACTTATTTTATGCAGCTCTTCGAGCTTCATATTCTTCATTTCGCGATACGTTATTACTCCCCATGCCTGAACCGTCATGGAGAAAGCGATGACCAACAGCCCAAGACTTAATCGCATTATCTGAAACATATGGCTCTTCCTTTTGAATGGTACAGTAAGAAAATTTATTTTTCCAAAACCTTGAGCGCCTTCCTGGCATCCTCATTCCCCCCTTCCGCCGCCTTGCGAAACCACTGCACCGCCTCGGCATCGCTTTGGGGAACGCCCCTGCCTTCGCGGTACATTTGTCCAAGGATCAGTTGGGCCTCCGCATCCCCCTGCTCCGCCGCCTTGCGAAGCCACTGCGCGGCTTCGGCGTCGCTTTGGGCAACCCCTCGGCCCTGGAAGGACATCACGCCAAGGATCATTTGGGCGTTCAGATTTCCCTGCTCCGCCGCCAGACGGAACCACCGCGCGGCCTCGGCATCGCTTTGGGCGACACCCCGGCCCGTGAAGTACATCAGCCCGAGGGAAAACCGGGCCTCGGCATGGCCTTGCTCGGCCGCCTTGCGGAACCACTGCGCGGCTTCGGGGTGATCTTCGGACGCCACCGATTTCGCATAGATCAATCCAAGAATGAATTGGCCATCCGCGTCCCCCCGCTGTGCAGCCCTCCGCGCTGCCTGCGTCACGCTTTCCCAATCTTCCCGGCTGAAATTCGACGCCTGCGCCGTCAGGGCAAAGCAGATGGCCAACAGGCCAAGACACCAGCGTATCGTTTGAAACATTCAATGGTTCCTTTTTTCCATCCAGGCTCATAGGTTGCGTGTGAGGCAAAGCCGAACCCCAACATGGCAGCCTCACAAACATTGGGGTTCGCCTGCGGCTACCCCGATCTATAGCACTACATTCTTCATAGCTGATTGTCAGCGCAATTCATGGTTTTAAGATATCTTTCTATCACAAAACTAGTCTATACTAGGGCAGTCAGCTATCAATCTTACACTTTCCATCCCATTTCCTCTTTTTCCCTCCCCTGCGGAGGCTGTTGCAAAAAAGTCGTCATTCCCGCGCAAGCGCACTGCTGTCCGGAATAAGTTGTCATTCTGCGCGGAGCGAAGCGTAGTCGCAGAATCCATGCGGCGGTGGATGAGGATGCGCCGTATGGATTCCGCGACTTCGCGCGGAATGACACAGTTGAATCGGCGCAACGTAGCAAGCCCTGTTTCTCCAGTCTGCACAACGCTTTCCTGCTACTCCTCATCATTTATTCCGGACAGCAGTGCGCGCAAGCGGGAATCCAGGCAGCGCATCCACCTTCCGGCGATAACAACGGCCCACTGGATTCCCGCCTTCGCGGGAATGACGAAGGTAGAAGCGATGGGCGTGCCTGCCCTTTTGTGACAGCCTCTCCGAAGCGGAGGAAGGGGAAAAACCTTTTCGCGACACCCCCAACGGGGGAGGCAAAAACCGCCAAGTCAGGCATATAGCTCACTTATTTTTCCATCTCCTTGAGCGCCTTCTTGGCATCCTCATTCCCCTGTTCCGCCGCCTTGCGGAACCACTTCACGGCCTCGGCAGTGTTTTTGGGAGCGCGCACACCCTCGGCGTATAGCTGTCCAAGATTGAATTGAGCTTGCGCATTCCCTCGTTCCGCCGCCTGCTTCGTCTTCTCAAGATACTGTTCATTGATCGCCTTGATCTCTTTTGCATAGTTTTCATTCAATTCGTCCAATTGCCGGCGTTCGGTCAAGAAGATGTTTTTCAACCGCTCTTTCTCCTCATCCGTCATCGACGGCAGCAGGTCGATCCACTTCTGTTTTTCCGCATCGTCCACGGATTCACTTCCGAGGATGAGCCGGATCAGATCAGGATATTTGAGCGCCATTTCATCCGAAATCTTCAACTGGCCATGCTTCGCGGCATCAATGAAAACAGCTTCCCCGCTTTTGGCCAGATCATTGTTGTTCCAGTCACCCGCGTAGCGATCCCCGTTTTTCCATATGAAAATACCTCTCCCGTTTTTCTTGCCATCACGCCAATCGCCTTCATAGCGGTCACCGTTTGGCCATGTATAAATACCTTTCCCATCTCTCTTGCCATCACGCCAATTGCCTTCATAGCGGTCGCCGCGCGTCCATGTTTGAACTCCTTTTCCATCGATCTGATTATTACGAAAATCCCCTTCATAGCGATATCCGTCCTTCCCAACAAGAGTTCCTGTCCCATGCAACTTCCCATCAAGCATTTCGCCTTCATAGCGCTCAACTGGTTTCCCATTGAGATACCACTGAAGCACGCCATTTCCTGTAGCCTTGCCATTCGAGCATTGACCCGACCATTTGATCGTCTCGCCTGGCTCAGGCTTCGGGTTCCATACCTGGCATTTTGTAGCGGCATCAGCTATCCATCCACCACCCGCAAACGCAGACGCGGCCAATCCAAGAAGAAGACATGCAAGAGCGAATTTTTTCATGGTGGAATACTCCTGTGGTGAAGAAATTTATTTTCCAAGTTCCTTGAGCGCCTTTATAGCGTGCTCTTCCCCCTGCGCCGCCGCCTTGCGGAACCAAGCCACGGCCTCTTTTTCGTCGCGGGGAACGCCCCTGCCATCCCGGTACATCACGCCAATGTTGTATTGGGCCTCTGCAAGCTCCTGCTCCGCGGCTTTGCGGTACCAGGCGATGGCCTCTTTGTCGTCGCGCGGGACGCCCCGGCCTTGCTCGTACATCCAGCCAAGGTTGTTTTGCGCGGCATCACTCCCTTGCTCCGCAGCCTTGCGATACCAGGCGACGGCCGCCTTGTCGTCTTGAGGCACGCCCCGGCCTTCCTTGTGCATCCAGCCCAGGTTGTTTTGCGCACCGGCATTCCCCTGCTCGATGGCCTTGCGAAACAAGGCAACAGCCGCGTCATCGTCACGGGGAACGCCCCGGCCTTGGCCGTACATCCAGCCCAGGTTCTTTTGCGCGTCGGCGTTGCCTTGCTCCACGGCCTTGCGATACCAGGCAACAGCCTCTTTATCGTCGCGGGGAACGCCCGTGCCATCCCTGTACATGCTGCCCAGGTTGCTCTGGGCAAAGGCATAGCCCTGCTCCGCCGCCTTGCGCAGCCACTTGATGGCCTCGGCATTGTTTTTTGGAACGCCCTGGCCCAAGTGGTACGCCATCCCGAGGTTGTTCTGCGCCAGCACATCCCCCCGCTCCGCCGCCCGCTTCAAACTCTCAAAATCCTGCGCCTGAACCGACAGGGCAAAGCAGAGGGCAAGTAGGCCAAGGCAGCGGCGGATTGTTTGAAACATTGAATGCTTCCTTTTAGTCCGCACAAGTGAGCCTCACATCTATTGGAAGATCGCGGTTAAGTTTCCTGAATTTTCCGTAATCGTTACCACCCCATTCTTTCCCACTTCCATCAGTAGATTTTGCAAAAAGATATATGACTTTATTGTTCGTTCTGATGCGCGTTTTATCGTTCCTAAGAAAATACCCCTCTCCGGCGTCAAAGCGCCATACGCCTGTTTCCCATGAACCAGTATCGGAAGACAAAAAATGCAGCGCCATCCGAATTGGATGAGAACATTCATTCCGAATATAAATATCTTGCCCAAGGTTACTGGTTATACCCGCATAGAGACCGGATGTCGGCGTAAAAATTTGATTTTCTTGACGTTGCTTTTCTTTTGCCTCTTCTTCAGCCGCAGCAGCCATCGCACCAAGAACAATCACACCAGCAGCTATTCCACTATTTCTTTGAAATTTCTTGACACTTTCGCTTGCATAAGTTCTGGAAAATTCCGCTCCACTTCCATCAGAATCGAATGTCAAAACCCCTTCAATGTTATATCGATTCGACCTCATGAAAGCGCCATTCCAGTAGATATCAAGCTCCGTCTTGAATTTTTCACTATATGAATTATATTCGCACGACTTCATCGTAACAGTGATATCCTGTCCGCCCGAGTAGGAGTCATCGACTATTTTTCTTGCGGCACGCTCAGAGATGGCTTGGGCCTTGTCGCTTTGATAGCTGGAACAGCTACTCCCGAAAGATGGGCCAGCAGCCAATGCTGCAAGCAGGCCGGCAAGAACCATCTTCATCTTTTGCTCTTTCAGTTTCATCATTTGCTCCCTGGGGAGGTTGGTGGAATGGGTGAACTTGAAAAATCTTTTTCCATGCTGCGGCTTCGCGTTCGCAGAATAAATATCAAATCACCATTTCTTGCAAAGCATCCTTGCATCAGATTTAAATACGCTTTGATCAATTTTTGAAAGCCAGCGGCGGACGCGTTCTGGTTCGCTGGTTATTGTTACCTTGCCATACTGGCCGTCGCTCATATCGAATTGTATTGCAGGCTTGGTTTCAACGCCAATTTCCTCAAGTATGCCAGATATAAACCGATTCTTTGTGGACCGCAGGAATCCATCGCGGTCTGGCGCATACAGCACATACGCCTCCTTGCTTGTCAAGAATTGAATCATTATGATTGTGTAAGATCCTTGGCGATTAACTTGGCGCATTTGAGCAAAGTAGGTTTTAGACCGTGGATTTAGAAACACCTCAAACGAAACATCATTGCCATTCTCTCCCGATATCATATAGCGACTGCCCAAACCTTTCAACGTATATACAATAGGTTTCGCACCACTCCCTTCCGATCCGCATGACCACGCACCATTCAAATCCGGAACATCAATCCTTCCACCTGTCGCTAGGCTGTACTTGCTTTCCATTGTGCAGCCAGTAAGAGCAACAGACATCAAGAAAATCATGATCGTGTACACTATTCTCATTTTCTATTCACCCGTGAGAACTGATAAAAGAGTTGCGAAACCACTTCACCGCCTCGGCATCGCTTTGAACAACACCTTGGCCCTTGGCGTATATCACTCCGAAGTTGTATTGGACGGTTGCATTTCCTTGCCCTGCCGCCCGTTCCATACTATTGAAATCGCGCCTGCGCCGACAGAGCAAAGCAGATGGCAAGCAGGCCAAGGCAAAAGCGCATCATTTGAAACATTCGATGATTCCTTTTTTGCATACAAGCTCATAGATTGCGTGTAAGATAAAGCCGAACCTCAACATGGCAGCCTCACAAACGTTGGAGTTCGCCTGCGGCTTACCAAAACCTAAGGTTCCATCCATTTATTGTTTTGATTTATCATTAATAGCCTTCATTTCTTCTTGATATTTTCTATCTAATTCAAGCAATTGTTTACGCTCATTCACAAAGATGTTTTTCAACCTCTCCAATTGTGCATCCGTCATCGACGGCAGCAGGTCAATCCACTCCTGTTTTTTTGCATTGTCTATGGATTCAGTCTCAAGGAGTAATTCGATTAGTTCAGAATATTTGAGCGCGGTGTCATTAGAAATCTTCAATTTACCATGCTTCACCGCATCGATAAAAACACCCTTCCCCTTTCTATCTTTGATCCAATCACCTGCGAAGCGGTCACCGTTTGCATATGTATAAACACCTTTTCCATCTCTATCGTTATTACGCCAATCGCCTTCGTAGCGGATCCCGCTTGGCCACGACTGAACACCTTTTCCATTTTTTTGCCCATTACGAAAATCTCCTTCGTAACGGGCGCCGCTTGGCCACGTATAAATACCTTTTCCAGTTATCTTGCCATCGCGCCAATCACCTTCATAGCGATCACCGTCTGGCCATGAATTAATACCTTTTCCATTTTTCTTACCATCACGCCAATCGCCTTCATAGCTCTCACCGTCTGGCCATAAATAAACACCTTTTCCATGCCACTTCCCATCAAGCATTTCGCCTTTGTAGCGCCCATTTGGTTTCCCATTGAGATACCACTGAAGCACCCCATTTCCTGTAGCCTTGCCATTCGAGCATGGACCCGACCATTTGATCGTCTCGCCTGGCACAGGATGCGGGTTCCATACCTGGCATTTTGTATCGGCATCCGATATCCATTCGCCCCCCACAGACGCGGCATTGTTTTGAGTGACAACACCTTGGCTCTGAGCGTACCCACTGATTTCGGCTTTCGTGTTTCCCTGCTCCGTCGCCGTGCGGTTCTGTTTTTTCTTGGCATCGGTATCACTTGGAGCGGCACCGATACCCTTGGCGCGCATCGCTCCGAGCTTGGATTGAGCCTCCGCATTTCCCTGCTCCGCAGCCTTGCGAAACCACTTTTCGGCCTCGGTATTGCTTTTTGGAACACCCAAACCTTCCGCGTGCATCACGCCAAGGTATGTTTGCGCGTTGGCATCCCCCTGTTCGGCAGCCTTGCGAAACCAGGCAACGGCCTGCGCATACTCTTGAGCTACGCCCCGACCTTCCCTATACATCACGCCGAGCCTGTACTGAGCGAAGGGGCGCCCCTGTTCAGCAGCCTTGCGAAACCACTTCACCGCCTCGGTATCGCTTTTAGTAACACCTCGACCATTCTCATACATATAGCCAAGGTTGGTTTGTGCTCTCGCATATCCCTGCTCCGCAGCTTTTTGATACCACTTCACCGCCTCGGCATAGCTTTGGGGAACGCCTCGGCCCTTGTCGTACATCCAGCCAAGGCTGAATTGGGCTTCCGCATATTCCTGCTCCGCCGCCTTGCGATACCACTGCACCGCCTCGGCATCGTTTTTGGTAACACCTCGGCCCTCGGCGTACATCCAGCCAAGCCTGGATTGGGCTTCCGCATATCCTTGCTCCGCCGCCTTGCGACACCACTGCACCGCCTCGGCATCGCTTTTGGCAACACCTCGGCCCTCGGCATACATCCGGCCAAGGTTGTGTTCGGCCCTCGCATGCCCCTGCTCCGCCGCCTTGCGATACCACTTCACCGCCTCGGCATAGCTTTGAGCAACGCCTCGGCCTGTCTCGTACATATAGCCAAGGTTGGATTCGGCTTCCGCATATCCCTGCTCCGCCGCCTTGCGATACCACTTCACAGCTTCGGCATCGCTTTGGGCAACACCTCGGCCCTTCTCGTGCATCCAGCCAAAGCTGGATTGTGCAAAAACATCCCCCTGCTCCGCCGCCTTGCGATACCACTGCACCGCCTCAGTATCGTTTTTAGTAACACCTCTGCCCTCGGCGTACATCCAGCCAAGCCTGGATTGGGCAACAACATCCCCCTGCTCCGCCGCCTTGCGATACCACTTCGCCGCCTCGTCGGCATTGCTTTGGGCAACACCTCGGCCCTCGGCGTACATCCACCCAAGGCGGGATTGGGCCTTCGCATACCCTTGTTCCGCAGCCTTGCCATACCACTTCACCGCCTCGGCATCGCTTTGGGCAACACCTCGACCCCCGGCGTACATCCAGCCAAGGCTGAATTGGGCATTCGCATGTCCCTGCTCCGCCGACTTGCGATACCACTTCACAGCCTCGGCATCGCTTTGGGCAACACCTCGGCCCTCGGCGTACATCCAGCCAAGGTTGTGTTGGGCAATCGCATCTCCCTGCTCCGCCGCCTTGCCGTACCACTTCACTGCCTCGACATCGCTGTGGTCAACACCTTGGTCCTGGGCGTACATCCAGCCAAGGTTACGTTGAGCACCAGCATTCCCCTGTTCCGCAGCCTTGCGATACCACTTCACCGCCTCGGCATCGCTTTGGGTAACACCTTGCCCCTTGGCGTACATGTTTCCAAGACTGAATTGGGCTTGCGCATCGCCCAGCTCAGCCTTGATTCGCTCCATGCCTCCACGGGGCGCCACGACGGCGAACCCGCCAACCACCAAACACGCCAGCACAAGCAACGCAAGGAGCCGCCCCCAGGAGCGGGAGCTTTCGCCTTTCTTTGCATGGGGTAGCGCCGCCGCATCAGGCACGGCCTCCGTGCGCAAAGGCTGGGCCGTGCCGGGGTGCGGTGCTTGGAGCGCCGCCGCTTGTGCTTCGGCCGCCATGGGTGGTGTTGCGCCCTCTTGGGCTGCTATCTGGTGCGTGGCCGAGTCAATCAGCGTTCCGAATTTGTCGTAAAGGCGTATTGCAAGAACATAGCCTGCCCCACCGGCCGGCGGCAGATCAACCTTGTGCCCAGCGCGCACAGGCTGCACCACCGAGGCCCAGCTTTTTTCGTCCACCATGACGAAAAATTCCACCGCCGGACTCTGCGCCGGCACCGATTTCACGATCAGGGCCTGCACGCCAGTCTCTTTGATGTCAACGGAAAAAACGATATCTGATATGCTGAATGTCATGGCGTTACAAGCGCTTCTTATTTAATAGTCACTCAATTCTCTCTTCAACCTCTCAGCCTCAGCCTTTAGCGTATCAGCCTTATTCTCAGCTTTCGTCGCAGCAATTTCTGCCTTCTTCGCATCTTTTTCTGCCGCCTCACAGTCTGCTTTGGCCTTCTTAGTTTTGCTGCTTGATGGATTAGTTTTTTTATCCTGTTTGTATTTGTCACACAGGTGAATTCCATTCTCCTGTTTCTCATTAGCAGATTCTCTTGCTCTCGCAGCGTCTTTCATGGCGGTCGCAGCAAAATCTGCGGTCTGTTCCGCAATCTGAGCCGGTGTCATCTTCACAGTCTGCTTTACATACTGACCTGATCTGCTTTGTCCCTCCGCGACGCCACTATTTCCGGAAGGTCTCTGCGTATTAACCTTATTCTCAAGAGATCCAATTCTACCGTTCAAATTGCCAACTTCCGTCTGGATGGATTTGAGTTGAAACTCCAACTGCCTGAGATTAGTCTCACCAAGAGATTTCTCCGGTTTTTGAACCATTGGCACCGGCTGATCTGGCAACTTCTCCGGCTTTGATTTTCCAGAACCGGTCAATAGCCAAAAAACACTGAAAATCACGATCAGCAGGATTGGCAATCCGATCATGGCCCATTGGGTATATTTCAGATGATCCTCGATATGCCGGATATGCTCACCAAGCCGGTTGATCGCATCCTCATACGGATTACGGGACGGTTTCTGTCCGAACGAATCATTCAGCGCACTGGGCAAGCTGCTTCTCGCCGTGTTGATAGCCGGCGCGGCAGGCTTTGGTGCCTCGGGGGAAAGTGGCTTGCCAGAGACAGGTGGCTTGTGCACTTGGGGCGCGGCTGGCGCAAGGGGCTGGGGCGGCCAGTCAAAAAATGCAAATCGATGGCGTGCGCCTTGCAATTCCGCTTTGGCTGCTGAATTGAAAACGAACAAATCAGTCACGCCAGGAGCTTTGTCGCAGATATCATCAAAGGCTTTGCTAAGCCCCAAGGAAGAGGCCGCAAAAAAAATCGCTGGCGGCTTCCTGGCATCATTGCTGCCCGATGGAAAGGGCTGTACTGCTTTAAGGCGTGCCAGTGGGCCGTTCTCACTTTGGCTTTCTACAAGAAAGCGGTTCAAGGTATTGCTATCTGGCTTGGCAAGAAAACGATTCTCTCGAATCAGGCGTTCGTGCAATGGACTCAGCAACTCCTGCAACAAAGCGCCCAGCCGTGACGTGCCGCAATTGACCTCCTCGGTATAACCCAAGCCCACGGCAAGGAAAGCACCTGGCCGATTCGCTCCGGGTTCGGCCGCGCCGATGAAAGCAGAGTAGACAAATACCGGCTTTCCCTGAGCTTGTAACCGTGTACGGCGATAACCGAATCTGCCGGCCCTCAGTTCCAGCGGCATGTCAAATCCACTTTCCCCGTCCTTGAGAGCGGATCGAACCATGTCATCGCCGAACGGAAGGCATGTATAACCTTCCACCGTATAGGCAATATAACCGCCAAATGCCATGGCTGCACCTAATTAAAAAGTCGGTTGAGCCACGATTTTTTCGGCTCGACAGGCATGCCGGTGAATGTCTCGTACAACCTGGCGAAAAGCCGCTGACCTGCTGGGTAGTCGAATTCCTGGATGATGTCGCCACCATCCGCTACGGGAAGATGAATGACCGTGCCCACCGAAAATGGCTGAACCACGTTATGAGCTGCGGCAATCTTGTTGGCTGTGGCAGGCATATTACGCTTGATAAAATCGAGAGCGGACTCGTTCGGATCGCCAGGCTTGGTGTCCCATTTCGTAATCAGGACAATGAAACGATTTCCTTTCAGGTGCTGCGCTTTCTCGTTGATATAGTTGAGGAAATCGCTGATCATCGCGTCATCTTTCTTTGCATCCTGCCATGATGTCACGATGATGAACGCCATCTTGAGCGTGGTGATCCTAAGAAACTGATCAATATGAAACTTGAAACTGTAGCCACCCTTATCAGAAATCTCCACTGTCTCCAGATCTTCTCCAGACATTTCGAGAAAGACAAAATTCAGTGGTTTAATACTATCAGGCGGCTGAAACTCTGCGTGAATCTGAATTGTGCCACCCGTCAAGGTGCGTCTTGGAAACTTTTTATCCTTGAAGGCACTCCTGACTTCTTCCCACCATATCAACCCTCCCTTAAAATAGCTGTCAGCGGCGCCATGAAGAAAAAACCTGCCATTCACATCCGGGCGTTGCATGGCCTGCACCATGGATCCCAGCACAGCGGTTTTGCCCGATTTGGGTGAACCGAACATGAATACGACTTGCTTGTCCTTCAAGGCTTCCAGAAGAGCCAGCATCTTCTCCCTAGGCGAGCTTGCTTCCGTTACAGGCGACGGCTGGGGGTGCTGCTCGTTGCCGTGGTCGAGCGTATAGATCTGTTGATCGGATGCCATGTCAATGTCCTTTTTCTGATTCAACGGGTCTCAAGCGGCTGGTTGCCATTGCCTACATTCCAACCAAAATCGTTACGTTTTTTGTTGCCATGCACAAGCAGGTACAGGGCAAGCGGAATGATGAAATCCACCAGGGCAATCAGCATCAGGATGGCCCACGTGGAACCCTCGGACAAGGTATTCCAAACCGACTTGAATGTATGGGTAAAGGTACCAAAATCCTTGGTGGGCGATGTATAGTTTTCATTGCACTTGACGGCAAATTTCTTCAATGATTCTATCGCAGCCACATCATTGTTGTCTTTGGCAACGGCGTCCATCTTCGTTTGTTCGTACGCTTTTTCACGCTTACATATATCACGGTATTGTTCAGTCAGTTTTTCGATGTAGGGCGGCCTTTCCAGCTTTTCACTCGTCTTGAGAGTGACATCGATCTGTTTTGCATAGTTCTGATAAATATTATCAGATTCATCAATTAGTCCAACTTTTGTTTTGAAATTAAAACCTCGCTTGGCAAGATGTGCCGCCAGCTTGTCTATCACGATATCTTTATATTTTTCAGCTGCGGCGTCATGCTCACTTTGTGACTTCGATCGCGACAAACGTGTAATCTTGTCATTTCCGGTAAGACCAAGTTCATGGTCTATGTTGTCTAAAATTTTCTCAGTTTCTGTGCCATAGCCTCCTTGCTTGATCTGTTCTTGCAGTGATGACAAATTCCCCATCACGCTTGCATAAACATTCACTATCTCACCTGCACCAAGTTCAGACTTAATTCCATCGCGCAAATTAGCAAGGTTATTCAGATGATCTCGCAATTCCCTACGAATAAAATCATCCTTGTAATAGTTCGGGTAGAACCAGTTCAGGTTGCACGCGAAGCTGACGCACGCGAGGACGAGATAGATGACCAGTGCGTTACGGTAACCCTGAAGGGCGACCCAGTAGGCCAGTACCATCACAATCAGCAGCACTGTCGCTATTGCGAAACCGCCATACTCAGTGCCAAGGATTCCTGTGGCGGCAATCCCTTTTCCGGTAGAGTGCCAGCCAATCAAAAAACAGATGAATGCCGCAATAGCAGCAAAAAGCCTGTTGCGTTTAAGCTCTGGCGAGTCATCTCGAGAATTGACATTTCTCATGGCGTGTGTCCTTTCGGTGGTTTTGGGTAGTTCAGGAAGAAGAAAATTGGTGGATAGGCCCGGCATCGCACGATGTCGGGTCCGTGGAGAATGTTTTGTTGGGTGGCCCGGTTCGTGTGGTGTTACTTGATTGCATCCAACAGCCCGCATCGCGGCAGTTGCCGCAGGGGGAGATACTTCTTGGCGATGGCATCGGAGTAGTCGCCGAACTCCACACAGGTTTCGTTTCCGCCTGCGTCATAAGAGAATTCGATATCGATGGATTCGGATGATCCAAGGGCATTCAGGTACCACAGCCTGGTTACGACACCATATCCATTGCCGGAAGCCGCACTTTTGGTCACGCCCACCCGCTGGGGTTTGAGCATGCCGCCAAGGGGCCATCCGGCAAGAAGAAGACTTTTTGCATGATCCCTGGTGAGTTCCATGGCTTTTTTGCTTATGTCTTCCAGCGCGGCTTGCTGGGCTGCGCGCTCGCGCGCCAGGCAGTCGTTCCAGTTGTTGATTTTTTCCTGCTGCTTTTTGCGTATTGCTGCAACATCATCCATGTACGATGAAATATCGTCGGATGCCTTGTTGACGATCGCTCGCGTCTTTCCGGTATCCCAAAGGCAGCTTTTTTTCAAGGACAGATATCCGATTTCGTTGGACAGTTGTTTTTTCCTGTCATTGAATTCATCCATGCCTTGCTGCTGCGCCTCGGCGGAATCATCAAATATTGTTTTGACAAGCGCGCCATATTTCCTCTGGACATCACTGGCAAAGCCGCATTCATCGGTCATGAAGGCCGCATAGGCGGCGTCCTTTTGCAGCGCCTTGTAGTGCTCGCCCGCAACGTCTGGCGGCGGCGAGGGCCGCTGGCACGTTTCGGCGTGGCTGACTTCTACACTGAAGAAAAAAGTTACACATGCGATAAAAACATTGACATAGCGCATTGATGACTCCAGGATGCCCAGAGAGGGCCCATGGTGCATCAAAGCGTGGAAATCGCAAAACCCCTAAAAGATCACTTGTATCCGCTCATGCGCTATCGTAACCATAGCTATATGGCCATGTTGTGTATGGATTGCAGACGTTTTTATCGTTGAGCGAGCAAATGCTCACAAAGCCTGTTTTTCCGCTTTTCGTGCAATTCGGGGGTATTTTGGATGCTACTGTATTAATAGCTTCAAGTGCATACAATACATGGGCTATAGGCCGTTTTGAGTATGATTTTGCGAGTGTGGTATGGATGCTACATTTGGCTGCTGTTTTGGTTGACGGCTTGGGTTTTTTGGGGTTGCGTGCTTTGCTTCTGCGCCTGCAGAGGGCCTTCCTTGTTCCCTCGCCCCGCTTGCAGCGGGGAGAGGGAGCAAAACAGCCATCGCGACGCGCAAGAACCATGGGCCCAAAGCTGGGATTGCGCTTCGCTTCATCCCAGCTTACCGAACTCCTTCCTCCGCTGACGGAGGAAGGTGGGGATGGGGCGGCGGCGCGTCGGTAGGGGCGAAAAATTTTTCGCCCCTACGTACGTGGTTTTTCGATGCACAATAACGGTCATGCTTACCGTCGTTGAAACTCCCGTCTATCTCACTTGGGCTGCGCAAGTCTGGCCCGAAGAAGGTGAGCGCGAAGAGTTCGTCAACTGGATCGCCGCCAATCCTGACGCGGGCAGTGTCATCAAGGAAACAGGCGGTATTCGCAAGGTGCGTTTTGCCCGCCAAGGCATGGGTAAGCGCGGCGGGGCACGGGTGATTTATTTCCTGCGCCGGAGCCAAGGCGAGGTTGTTCTGCTGCTGGCTTACGCCAAGGCCAAGTACGACAACCTGCGCCCGGAATTTCTGCGCAAACTCAAGGAGAATTACGAAGATGATGAATGATCTGCCACCGCATCCCGACCCGGAGATGCAAGAGTTCGAGCAAGCCCTGCTGCTGTCCATCAGGCAGGCCAAGCGGGGCGAAGGCCGCGTGACGACCGGAGAGGAAATTGCCCGGCGCACGGGCGGGCGCCCGCCTCTTGCGGTGCACAAGCAGCCGGTGACGCTGCGCATGGCGCCGGATGCCCTTGCCAAGTGGCGCGCCAGCGGCAAGGGCTGGCAAACCCGCGCCGCCAGCGTGCTGGCCGCGCATGCGCCGGCGTAGAGAATCGAGCGAATAAATAAC
>Ga0209628_10000926_pt1 | contig 18436 bp, 17 predicted proteins | sample TergutCu122P4_FD_187285 | JGI IMG/M metagenome (GOLD analysis project Ga0209628, IMG submission 187285) | Cubitermes ugandensis P4 segment gut microbial communities from Kakamega Forest, Kenya - Cu122 P4 (SPAdes) (version 2) | ecosystem: Host-associated > Arthropoda: Insects > Digestive system...
AACGAAAGAGCCGGTTTGTTTCCGTAAGAAACAAACTTAGTAATCACTTGAGCCGTATGCGGTGAAAGTCGCACGTACGGTTCTTAGAGGGGGAAGCGGCGGCAACGCCGCCGACCTACTCGGTTCATCTCAAAAATTTAAAATAAATATGGATACTACTTTGAAGAGAATACCTGCGAGCATACAAGATTTCAAAAAATTGGGCCAGAAAGTGGGTGTTTGGGTCGATGATATCGACAAAGCATTGGTCAATACGATGGATAATCCACTAATCGATGGTGAGTTGCGTACATTTTTTAAGGGATTTTACGGCCTTCTCAGAGGAATGGACTATGCCGCCGAAGTGAAAAAACGCTACAATGGCTACTTGTTTGCAAAAAAAGTAGCTTATTGCATTATCTTTTCTTTCTTTATCATAGCCTGCTCCCGTTACCCTTCCGAAGTGGAGAAAGCTTTGCGATTTGCCGGTGATAATCGAATTGAGTTGGAAACTGTTTTGGAGCAGTATAGAAAATGGCCTGAAGACGCATTGAAATACCGGGCGGCATGTTTCCTGATTGAAAACATGCGTTTTACCTATTCCTTCCAAAGTTCGGAAATAGAAAGATTTTATCAGGATGCGGATTCCATCTTCTCCGAGCCTCGAATACATGACCAATATGAAAATCGTTTGGATACTGTTTTGCTGAAAATCCGAATGGGCAACGTAAAGCAGATCCCTGACTTGCAGGTTATAACAGCTCAAGAATTGATAGCTCATATCGATTGTGCTTTTGAAGTGATGACATTTACCTGGTATCAAAATCTGTCTTTTGATGAGTTTTGTGAGTACATCCTCCCCTACCATATTGGAGAAGCGCGTTTAGAGAGTTGGATGCCTTTATACAGAGAACATTTTTCTCCGATAGTAAACAAGCTGAAAGATTCTAACATGCCTGATTCTGTTTTCTTACAACAAATGGAATCATTTATCAAGCTAAAATCTACGGATGCGAACTATATTGCCTACATAGACTCTCTGATAAAAGCAAGGTCTTTGGATTTGCTTATTTGTGCCGTGCTGAGCAAAGAATTTTGGACTGTCATCCATTATCCGAAAAGGTTTAAACCAAACCCTTTGCCTACTTCCTTCTTAAAAGCAAAAGTAAAAGTTGCCACCTGTCCGGAATGGACTCAATTGGGGCTATATGCCATGCGTAGTTTTGGTATTCCGACGGTTTGCGATTTTTCGCCAAACTGGGCGAATCGTAGCGGAGGTCACGAATGGAGTTCATTACTTTTACCCGGAGGGCGCGAAATGCCGTTCTTAATGGGTGATGGCTACTTGGGATATCACGAGGACTGGTTTGGCGTATTAGCAAAAGTCTATCGAAGAACGGCTAAAATTCAGACAGGTTGTTTGGCATTTCAAGGATTTAAAGAAGCTATACCACCTCTTTTCAAAAACCCCTATTATATAGATGTTTCCTCTCTTTATTTTAAACCAATAGACGTGCAGGTCGAGTTATCGCTAGCGCCGCCTCAAAACAAACAGTTAGCCTACATCATGGTTTTTAACAATCGCGACTGGTCGCCTGTGCATTGGGGGAAAATCAAAAACAACAAGGTTGTGTTCAATGCAATGAATCAAGGCTGCGTCTATTTAGCCATGTATTTTCACGAAGGAAGTTATTATCCGGCGTCGCTCCCTTTTTACATCAAAGACGATGGGACGGCTCATTATTTAAAAGCTGATATACAAAAGAAAGAGCCGGTTTGTTTAATACGAAAATATACGGATAAAAAAGTAATGCATTGGTGCGCGCGAATGGTAGGAGGCTCTTTTCAATTAGCGAATCGCGCCGATTTTGCCGATGCTGTCACCATTCACGAAATTGACAGCATCCCAGAGGCGATGTTTTTAACGGTTTCCGTTGAGACAGAAGGCAGTTACCAATATTTTCGATATGTGGCGTCGCCGACTTCTCCGGGCGATATGGCTGAATTAGAGATTTATAACAATGAGGGAATCCGTCTTGAAGGAGAAATAATTGGCAATAACAGCAGCCTGTATGTTCTTGGACTAAGCGATAAATACAAAGCATTTGACGGAGATGTGCTTACTTTTTTTGAAGCCGAAAAACGGGAAGATGTTTGGATTGGAATGAAGTTTAGCCAAAAAGAAAAAATCGGGAAGTTTGTTTATCTGCCCCGCAATGACGATAATTTTATCCGAGAAGGCGAACTGTATGAACTCTTCTTCTGGGGTAACGAGGGCAAATGGATTTCGTTAGGCCAGCAACACGGGGAAAAAGCGAAGCAGGCTTTGTATTATGATGCTCCGCGAAATGCCTTGTTAAGGTTGAGAAACCTCAGTAAAGGCGTTGAAGAACGGATTTTTACTTACGAAAGCGGGAAGCAAGTATGGTGGTGAGCTAAAAATTAATTCTTAATCACTATTTTCCTCGCTTCCTCCCGCATCTCCCTCACGGCTGTCGACTGTACTTTCGGCTCTTTTGTCAAAACTATTCGTGCTGCATCTTTTGCCTTTCCCACATCGCCCGTTTCAAGGTATAACTTCATCAGCAGGTAATGCGGGTAAATGCGGTTAGGCACAATATGTGAAGCTTTGAGCAAACTCTTTTCCGCCAAACCGTATTCCTTCAAAGTCTGATAGTTCTTACCCATAATATTATACAGTATCGGGTCGCAACTGATGCGCATTGCCCGCCTCAACACCTCATTACTCTTTTCCGGTTGTTCCAACTGCGACAAACTTCGCCCATATTCAAACATAAACTGTAGTTTATCATTCAAATAGGGGTACAGTGTTTCGTATTTATTTGTAACCTCCTCATACTTCCCCACCCGATAAAACATCTGAAAATCTTTCCATTTTAAGTTTGCCTTATAAACCGGACACTGCACCCAAATAACAACAGCAACTAAGCAGTTTACGCAAATCCATCTGAAAAGCGCGTATTGTTTATTCGTTAAAATACGTTCAATCCGTGTCATCTGTGTGTAAAAATTCTCCGGCACACTCATAGCCACTAAAAACACTAACAAAATCAAAAAAGTCAAAACACTAAACGGATAAGAAAAGCAAGCAAAGACCACCAGAGCCATCAAACTCCCCATCAACCCCCACCGTTTAGATTTCGCAAGCGACCAAAAGGTGCAACCAATCACACTAACAAACAATATCAGCGAAACAACCCCAGATTCAATCCCTGTCTGCAAAAACTCATTAAACCCATACTCAGGATTACCTGCCACGAACTCCTCCGTTTCAGTCCCCTTCCCAGAAGCAAAATAGTCAGCCTGCGCATCTCCATAAGCCCCAGGAAAACGCCCCAAACCAACACCAAACGGATGCTGTGCAAGTGCAGTCAGCGACACTTTCCAGGTAAGCATCCTCCCATCGGCAGAATCTTTCTTCAGGTAATACATCCCCCCAAGAGCCGCCACAAAAAGACAAGACGCGAAAACAAGCGCCGATATTTTCATTTTACCGGTGTAAAGAAATTTTTTCAAAACCGCAACATAGTCCCACCGTCCGCCAACGACTACCAAACAGCCAGCAAGTACAGCTAACCACGATGCGCGGCTAATCGCCGCAGGCAAAACCAAAATAATAGCAAGACAAGTAATCCCGCTAACCCACTTATAGTAACAACGGCATCCCTGCCGTTGCAAATATAAATGCAATGCCATCGGAAAAACAACCGCCAAGTAGCCTGCATACGGGCCAGGATTGAAGAACGAACCGGTGAGTTTGAATAGATTATGCTGCGAAGGCAGGAAGTCATAGAGTTGTAACAACCCCCAAACAGCCTCAACCAACCCAGTTATGCAGATAAAAAGGCACAGCAAGTTGTGGAGTTTTTGCCGGTTACTGCCTGTAATCCATCGAAAAGCAAAATATAAAACCAATAACAGTGCTAATATTGCAATTTTGGTAGCCTTCCAAGAAACGTCATTTAAAGCCAACGACGTTAAGAAAACGCTCCCAAAGAAAAGCAAAACAAGCCCGTCAATCAACGAAAACCTAAAAATCTGTTTGGCTATCAAGTCGTAAATAGAGGATGCCATGCAAACCAATCCAGCGCTCCAATAAAACCAAAAATATTTCCCCGTTACGACTCCATTCACCAAACGGTTGTCGATAATAAAAACAGTTGCCAAAACAAGTATGATAGAGGCATAGAGAAAGAGTAGAGCAGAGTTTCGGAAAAAAGGATTCAGTTTGCGCATAACAGCAACCTTTTAACGCTTTCAAGGTATTTTTTATTTTGGTCTGGAAAATCCTTATTCGGCACGTAGACATGAGAGATTTTCATGTCGGGATGCAAAACGAAAAAGTAGGGCGCATTTTTTTCTTCCGCTACCCAACCAAAGGGCTTTTCGGGAATTAGATAAACGGGAAATGTAATATTATTCGCATTCTTGAATATTAATAACTCTCTCACAGACATATTCGTGCAAAACCCTTTTACGACATCAAAGTTGCCGGTAAACTCGGTTTGAAGCAGCGCCAAAAAATCAAGATAACAAGGTTTACAGGAACTTTCGACAATCCTGAAAATCAGCAACGGCCTGTCCTTAGCCATTTCAGACAATAATTCTTCCTTGTTTTGGTTTTCAAAGCAAAGAAAATCCGGCGCCTCTAGCCCAGTCATGGAAGTATTAACCTCAAAATTTGAACGATAAAAAGATTCATTGACTTGTGCTTTTGCAGTATATTCGACAATCGCATCCTGATTGACTTTCATTTTCCGGATGACATGCAGAAAATAGAAACTCGAAATCAAAGACGCTGACGTTAAGGCTATTAATAATATTAATTTCCCAGGTTTCATTTGAACTCATAATAAAATATGACAGGGTTGGATTCTTCGTCCAAATTCATCAATTGATTCATTTTATCTAAATCAGACACAGTTTCATTTTCTTTAATTGACTTTAATAAATTAATAAACCCATCATACTGCGGATTAAAAACTTCATAAGCTCCTTTTGAGTCTGAAAACATGAATCTTCCTAACTTGCCTATTTGATCTTTTTTGAAAATTAAATCATTATTTAGGTAATTAGCTAATAGCACATTACCTGTTTTTTTTTCTATCAATACAACAAGTTGTGATCTTCCAATTCTAAATAGTATGAAATTGTCGTTTTCTATAAAACTATGCACATGGTATAATTTTGAGCTATTAAGTAAATTTTCTGCGTTTACCCTTCGAATTCCATCTGTTCCACGAAAACTTTCAATATCAGTTTCTGTGGTTAAAAAATTGCTTTTCAGCTCAATGAAAGGGTATGCCTCATTATAAATTGTGAAGATATAATCCATAAACACCTCGCTATATCTCGGTGGATTGTTCAAACGTGACATAAAAAATCTGCTGTAATTAATAGAATAATCTTCATTCCATCCTTTATTATATTTAACAGGTAGTAATCTTGATAGAATTTTTCCGTCATTCGCGTCAATTTCCAACAATAATAGATCATCTTTAGCTTTTTTCCACCAAAGCTGGCTTAAATACAGCCTGCCTCCGTAAAACTGAATACGGTATGCTTCAGAATCGGGTTCTTGGATTTTAATTGTATGTATGTATGTCCCATCAAAATAATATTTATGAATTCGATTTCTATTGTCGCAAAGGAAAATAATACGATTTTCAGTATCCAATGAGAAATCATAAATTGAATTATAATCTCCAGGTCCTTGCCCAAATCTTCCGATTTTTCTAATAAATTTTCCATCTGTATTAAAAACAAATAAACTCTTTGCACTAGAAGAGTCAAGTATGAAAATAAATCCATCAAAAACCTGAATATCTGTGAGACGCCCAATGACACATTCATCGCTTGTTTCAAGAATAATGGTGCGGACGTTTTTAAACAATGCAGAAAGAGGAATAGATTGTTCTCTATTTTCATCAAGGTATATAGTATAATAACCTCTGTCTAATGTCAAAGAATGCTGGTGTTGCTTCGTCGTGCAAGATACAATAAAGATTAAAAAAAGGAAGAAATATAATTTGTAAGCCATAGTAATGAGAATTAATAATATCGTATAGATAATCACGATTTGTTTCATTTCGTTACATAAATAAGCTCCGACATTTCGCATTGTTTCACTCTCTTATAATGTCGATGTGTATTTTGATCAATAATAATAAATTACTATATTTTGTTGATAAATTTCACCTTCTCTAACTTTAATCGCAATCATATATGAATTCTTGCGAAAACATGGTCATATAATACCTTCCATTCCAATATTCATATAAATATGTTGCATTTAAGCACGAAATATTTTCACCGCTTTCACATTTTAAAAACCAAAAATACCAATTGGAAACCCATTCTTCTGATTCTACAGTTCTACACTTACCTAATCCTTCACCACCTTCACCATTGGCTACCGCCTCGATTGCTTTCAGGGCGAAGTCCGAACTTTTCCCTATCTCCAACGCCTTTGAGGCATTGAAGACTACTACTCCAAAGATTACTGCTGCAATTAAAACCTTTACTAATGTTCTCATAATCATACGGTTTTTTAATTTATAAATACGTTTTTAATAAAATTAGGTGACAAAGGTAGACATAAGGCAAAATGCCTCCAAATTATTTTGTTGCAAATACTTGACGTTTTTGTATCTAAAATCATACTCTCTCATCTATCCACGTTTTTAAGGTTTTTGTGGAAGGGTTTGAGGTTAATTTTTCAACTATACTCTCTAAAGCTGCCTTGTCGGCCTCAATTACTATAATATGCTTGCCAACAAAGGGCTTTTCTTCAAAATATTCTAATAAAAAGTTGTAATCAAGCACTTTGGATATTTTTATTAACAGCTCAATATCAATGCTTTTACTATTGAAAATCGGATAGGCGCCTGTCCTGACTCGGCCTATTTGGGTAGCAAATTCCTCAATCTTCATTTTTCTCTCCTCTACTTTTTCTTTGATGACTTTTCCGATGTAAAAGTCTCTTATGTCTTTCTTTAACATAGTCTTCTTCCTTGTTTTTAAGGAAATAAAAAGCGCGGACAAAACTCTAATTTATCTGCACTTGAGGTCTTAGACTACCTGTTCTATCGGATAACGAGTAAAGCCCACGCCCAAGCGTGAGCGTAATAGCTTTACTCTTGATAGATTTTTTAGAACGTGTCTAAGATTCAAGTGCAAGAATAGAAGCAAAAACACTGCTTTCTTAAAGCCTTTTTTTGAATGTTATGTCTCTTTCTTTGTTATTCCATTGTTAGTAAATTAGTTAATTGTAAATCTCTTCTCTCTACAAAGGCACGCATGCTTTAAAAAAAACTGGGGCAGGGGTATATTTAATAATGAACGCGCGAGCAATTATTAGGGTCATGGCAAAGGGAATATGTCCTTTTAATCATCTACCTGCTCACTGGACATCCACCTGTCCTCCTTCGACATCCCCCTGCCCCCTTCAAAGGGGGAGTTTCAAAGAAGAGGGCTTAGGCCCTCTTCTTTGAAAAGGGGGTTACGACATGGCGGCTATGGCGGTGCCTATCAGGTTGGCCTCAGCCATCTTGGCTTCGTCGGCGAAGGTAACGACGATGTCGGCAGGTAGCAAGGCTTTCAACTGGGCGGCTACTTGCTGGTGGTAGGCTTCGCTACTCTTCCAGAAGACGCTCCCGTCGGCGGCTAAACAGACGGTCTTTATCGCTTCGTTTTGGGCTAACATGACTTGCACTAAGCCGGCAAGCGATGCGGCTACCAAGTTGGCAGAGCGGGTGAAGAGCCAGTTGGCAACGCTGACATATTCTTCGGGCTTGCCCTGCGGGTGGTTCATGACATCCGACAAGGCTTCGCCGTCAAAGTTATACGGTATCTTGCGGTCGCTGAAAAATGTCTTGAACGCTTCGCCGATGTAGCCTCCGGAGATGGCTTTCTCGAAACGCTGACGACCTTTGTTGTTCGACATGGCATCCACTAACCCGTCGATAACGGTCAGGTAAGGGGGATTGAAGTTGCCCGATTCTAAGTTGACGGGCATCAAGCCGCGCCCTTTGTTGTTCAGCTTTTCGATTTTGTTCATCGGCATCAAACCGGCCATGTTCGTACCCGTCCCGACAATAAGGCCGATATAGGCATCCTTGCCGACGTCCGACAGACCTGCGAAAAGACAGGCTACCGTGTCGTTGATAACTTTGATGTCGGTGAAGGTGGTCGGTATCGACGGATGGTTGTTCAGATAGTCCATCAACGACTGTCCTACTAAGCTGCCAACCATCTCGTTTATCTCAAATCCCTTCGTCCAACGAAGCAGCTTCGCATCGCCACCCGGCAAACATTCGGCTGGATAGGAGAAGCAGTATCCTATCTTCGTGATCTGATTGTTTAAGTTTTCAAGGCTGGCTATCAGCGTAGCCATTTCCTCTAAGAGTTCGTTCTGTGAAAAACGGCCAGCTTTCTCGGCCGATAGCAGTTTCTTCTTCGTTTCGATTATAACAGGCTCTTTGCCTTTGCTTAGTTCGACGATAGCAGCACGGAAATTGGTGCCGCCCCAGTCGAGCGCTAACGCACGGCCATCCTCCATCTCTTCTTTAGGGCTGATGTAGGTAGGGATGCACAGGATTTCTGTGCCGTCTTTCTTGAGGCCAAACTCAATTTTTTCCTGAAGATTGTTAGCAATTGCTTTTAACTCTTCGTTTGTCAATTCAAAAATGTTCTCTTTCATACGTAAATAATTTTATTGGGTGATAATAATATGTTGGTTTTTAAATCTTTATAATTTCCTGATAACATCCCCCTGCCCCCGGTTCTTCCCTTCGGAACTTTCCTTAGCGTTCAAAATTACTGTGTCGTTTTACGAAGTGAAACAAAGAGACACATTGAACGTTTTTTTAGAGGAACGTTCAAAGGGGGAATTTCAAATCTCTTCTAATGCGTAATATTGATAATCACGTGTTAGCGTTTGAAGGAACGTTTCATCATCGACCGAAGGGGCGATTTTCAGAAACTCCTTAGCTTTGGCGGATAGCTCGCTGATGCGTCGCAAACGGTGGCTGTCGTCCCGTTTTAAGGCTTCATGGATGATGTTCATCTGCTCAAGCGACAGGTTTTCGGCCTGCGGGAAAAAGGGCTTATAACCACGACCCAAATAGTCGAACTCATCCAATGAAACATGAATGCGATGGTAATCGCGTTCTTTAATCACAATAGCTCCGGAGGCTAAGTCGCCTAAGCGCCGATTGTCCTTGTCTACTAAGATGAAGAAGATGCCGAGACCCGAAAACCATACATCAACTAATAACATCATCCACCTCAACAGGTAAACGCTAAGGGTGGGGGTTGCGCCGTCGCGCATCACGACGCGTAACCCAAAAGCCATCTTCCCCGGTGACCTGCCTCGGTTCAGTAACTCCCATAACAATGAATAAAAAATGACGGGCGACGCTAAAAGAAAGATTATAAATACATCATATTCAGTATTTAAAATAAATTTCAAGCCGGGGCGTTGCAAAAGAAAAGTCAATCCGACCGCATACAGAGAAATAAGCAGATAATCTAACAGACGGGCAAAAATCCGCTCCCCGACCCCTGCCGGCGTCTGGTCTATCTGAATACATTGGCTTGTTACTATGCGTGTCTCCACCGATTTTTCTTTACAATTTCGATGCAAATATAAGGATAGTTACGCATTTATCAAAAAAAACTTTTTTTTTGGGAAAATTTTGGCAGGTAGCGTTTTTTTTTGTACGTTTGCGCGTTTAATAAACCTGATAATTATTCAAAGGTAGCTATATGGCAGCAAATAATGAACGTTTATTATCGTTAGACGCCCTTCGTGGATTCGACATGTTTTGGATTATCGGATGGGGCAGGATTTGGCACGAGTTAGCTAAACTGACTGACTGGCCGATTTTTAAGTGGTGGTCATTACAAATGAGCCATTGTGATTGGGATGGGTTTCATTTTTACGACCTTATCTTTCCGCTCTTTCTTTTTATAGCGGGGATTTCGTTTCCTTTCTCTTGGGAAAAAAGCCAACAAAAGGGTCTCTCCCAAAAAGCCCTGTATCTCCGTCTCTTCAAACGGGCGTTGATGTTGGTTTTACTTGGGTTTGTTTACAACGGGTTTCTCAAGTTCGACTTCGACACGCAGCGCTATGCCGGCGTATTAGTCCGCATCGGATTCGCCTGGCTGTTTGCGGCTTTGATATATATCAACACGAAACGGTTTGCCCGTATCTTGTGGTGCGCTGGTATATTGATATGCTACTGGTTAGCGTTAGCGCTTATCCCGGCGCACGACTATCCCGATGCGCCCCGTTTTTCGGCTGAAGGCAGTATTGCCTGTTGGATAGATAGGGTCTTTCTACCCGGTAAGATGTACCACGAGTTGTACGATGTTTCGGGAATATCAGGTATCATTCCCGCTGTTGCTACTACCCTGCTTGGGATGCTGACGGGGATGTTTATTAAATCGACGCAAGAAGGTTTGACCAAACTGAAAAAGACAGGCTTCATGACAGTGGCCGGCTTTGGATTGATAGGTATCGGGCTGTTATGGGGGATGATTTTTCCTATCAACAAACCTATCTGGACCAGCTCGTATGTATGCGTAGCCGGCGGTATCAGCCTTCTGTTATTTGCCCTGTTTTACTGGATCATCGAAGTGTGCGGATACCGGCGATGGACGCTTTTCTTTACGGTCATCGGGGTTAATTCCATCACTATCTACATGGCACAGTCGATTATCAATTTTCAGTTTACAGCCAATTTTCTTTTCGGCGGCTTAGTCAAGTTGTTCCCAAAAACCTACTCACCGTTCCTGAACAGCCTTACCTATATTATTATATGCTGGCTTTTCCTCTATTTTCTGTACAGGAAAAAAACCTTTATTAAAGTATAACAGGATATGAACACACACAACACACTCAGCAGGCGACACTTCTTGTCGGGCGCTGCAACCTTAGGTTTAGGCAGCACATTGGGAGCCGGGACGATTCTCAGTTCGTGTTCCGGCTCAAAAACGGAAGCCAAGTATACACCTTTACTTCCGGCTAACGAGATTTATGTTCCCGATTTACCCGACAAGGCCATAGACGGGAAGCCCATCAAGGCGGCGCTAATAGGATGCGGGTCAAGAGGTACGGGCGCGGCATTCAACTTTTTAGAGGCGGGCGATAACCTGTCGATAGTGGCATTAGCCGATATGTTTCCCGACCGGATGGAGAGCTGCCGCAAGGAACTGAAAGAGAAAAAGGGGGTAGAGATACCTGACAGCGTTTGTTTTATTGGGTTTGACGCCTACCGGAAAGCGTGCGACTTGCCGATAGACCTTGCATTAGTCACTTCGCCCAGTTGCTTTCATCCCGAACATACGAAATATGCGGTCGAAAAAGGGAAACATGTTTTTGTAGAAAAACCCGCCGCTATCGACCCTGTGGGGTATCGCACTTTTATGGCGTCCATACGGCAGGCCAAGTCAAACAGGCTGAACGTGATGAACGGCGCGCAATACCATTGGGACAGACCTTTTGTGGAATCATACCAGATGATTCAAGCGGGATATATCGGTAAGATACTGACAGGCAACGTCTATTATAATACCGGTAACGAAGACTACATCCGCAGGCAGCCCGGTTGGACGGATACGGAGTTTATGCTGCGCAGCTTCTTCAACTGGAACCAAATCAACGGCGACCAGGTCAGCAACATGCTGATACACTGGATAGATGTCTTCGTATGGTTCTCCGGCGCCAAACCTGTCAAGGTGAGCGCTTACGGTTCGCGTATTCGTCGCATGGCCGGCAATGTGTACGACAACTTCAGTTTGGACTTTGAGTTTGAAGGGGGTGTGCGTATGTATGGCATGGTTCGGCGGATGGATGGATGCAACAACATGCGAGGCGCTATCATATATGGTGAAAAAGGGATATGGAACAGTGACGATTTCAGTATTCGCGACTTGGAAGGCAATATAGTATGGAAGTACGACACTGAGGCAGCTAAGACCAAATACAAAAACCATAACATGTACACGTTAGAGCATATCGACTTGGTGAACCATATTCGCAAAGGCACAGTCTTAGACGTGGCTGAGACAAACGGAATCTCTGCCATGGTTTGTATCATGGCGCGTGAATCGGCTTATAGCGGCAGGGTCTGTACATGGGATAACATGATAGCTTCCAACCTGAACCTTATGCCGACGGAGTTTGCTTCGGAGTTGCACGGCAAGATGGATATGCAGAAATACGAAACAGTGCCTTTACCCGGAAGGCCTATTAGTATAAAGTAGGTTTCACTCCCCCTTTGAACGTTCCTGTGAAAATCGTTCAACGTTCCTTAGTGTTAATAATCAGACAATGTGTCTGTTTGTTTCACTTCGTAAAACGACACAATAATTTTTATTCAATGGAATGTTCGCTTGCGGAACAACGTTCCTTGATGTTTAAAAATAATCTGTCTCTTTACGAAGTGAAGAAAAATGGGGGCAGGGGAATGTATTTATTTTTTATTCAGTTATATGATAACACCAAAAAACGAAAAAGAATTAGATGTCTTATTGTCTACACCCTCGCAGCAACTTGTCGAGCTAATGCGACAACTGCGAGGCGACATTACCATCCTTGGCGCCAATGGGAAAATGGGGTTGAGCCTGGCTATCATGACCCAACGGGCTGTTGAGCAAGCCGGTGTCCACAAAGTCGTTTATGCCGTTTCACGTTTCACTGACAAGGCCGGGCGTGAAAAACTCGAAGCGTATGGCATCCGAACTATATCGTGCGATTTGTTGGATACCATTGAAATAAATAAAATTCCCGAAACGGAAAACATACTTTACATGGCGGGCAGGAAGTTCGGCACTACCGGCTCTGAACCCTTAACCTGGGCAATGAACGCTTTGATGCCTGCCAATTGTGCCGCGTATTTCAAAGGTAGCCGTATCGTTGTTTTCTCTACCGGCTGTGTTTATGCGTTAGTGAAAGCCGATACAGGGGGTTCCAAAGAATCCGACCGTCCCGACCCGGTGGGGGAATATGCGCAGTCGTGCTTGTGCCGTGAGCGTATTTTTGAACATTTTTCAATTAAGGACAGCACGCGCGTACTACTGCTCAGGCTCAACTATGCAACCGACCTGCGTTACGGCGTGCTGTATGACATCGGGATAAAGATATGGAATAACGAACCGGTCGTTACGGGCGGTGGGTTTTTTAACATTATTTGGCAGGGCGATGCTAATAACTACGCCTTGCTGGCTTTGCAAAAAACGTCCTCACCGGCTTCCGTTCTAAACATCACCGGCCAAGACCTGCTTTCGGTACGCGAAGTAGCCGCAGAGATGGGAGCTATCATGCAAAAACCGGTTCGGTTTGTAGCCGAAGACCATGACCGTTCTTATCTGAATGATGCCTCTCAAGCGTTCTGTCTTTTCGGAAAACCTTCAGTGTCATCGAAAGAACTCATTCGTATGCAAGCCGAATGGATCATGTCAGGCGGCAGAGGTTTGAATAAACCCACCCACTTTGAGGTTGACGACGGAAAATTTTAAAATGAATAAATGAAAATCCAAAACATTCAACCCTCTCTTTTAAAAAAGTTCCGGCAAGGAATGGTTATTCCGGCCATGCCGCTTGCCCTGACTGCCAATCACGAGTTTGACCGGCAAGCGCAGGAGGCCCTTGCCCGTTACTATATGGATGCCGGCGCGGGTGGCATTGCGGCGGGGGTTCATTCCACACAGTTTGCTATTCGCGAACACGGTTTGTATGAGACGGTTCTCATCTGCGTTGCACATGCCATTGTCGATTGGAGCTTTAAAACCGACAAGAGTATTTTAACGATTGCTGGCGTCTGCGGCAAAACACGCCAGGCTGTCGAAGAGGCGCTTACTGCCAAAGATATAGGCTATCATGCTGTCATGCTGAGCCTTTCAGCCATGAAAGGCGAATCGCTTTCTGCGATGATAGACCATTGCGCACAAGTTGCCGAGGTGATGCCATTAATTGGTTTTTACCTGCAATCGGCGGTTGGAGGCCCTGATTTACCCTATACCTTTTGGAGGCAATTCGTTCAGATTCCCAATGTGATGGGCATCAAGATAGCGCCTTTCAACCGGTATAAGACACTCGATGTGGTAAGGGCGTTGTGCGAAGCCGAAAAAGAAAAGACCATCACGCTTTATACCGGTAATGACGATGCTATTGTACCGGATTTGATTACTGAATATAAGGTAAAAGTGAACGGAAAATATAAAAAGGTACGTATCAAAGGCGGCTTGCTTGGTCATTGGAGCGTTTGGACAAAAAAAGCTGTCGAGCTGCTCGACGAGATTCATACGCTTATTGAGACAGGCCAGGCTATTCCCTGCGAACTGCTTAGTAGAGGCGTTCAGATAACCGATTGTAATGCAGCCTTTTTCGATGCTGCTAATAACTTTTCAGGGTGTATCCCCGGCATTCACGAAGTACTTTGCAGGCAAGGGTTGATAAAAGGCAATTGGTGTCTTGACCCGGCTGAGACGCTATCTGCAGGACAATCGGAAGAGATAGAGCGCGTTAGCAAGTCCTATCCACATCTGAATGATGACAAATTTGTAAAGGCTAATCTCAATAGGTGGATGGATGAAGAAGTTACTTTTTTTATAAAGGGCAACGGCAAGGATGCCGTTGATACATAATGGATAGTATAGATATAAAAAGGGAAGTTTTTGCTTGCATTGACCGGGGGGCGGGTTCGGTCGTTGAGGTTGTAAAAGATATCGGGGCGCATCCGGAGCTGGGGTTCAGGGAGTTTCGTACTTCGGATGTCGTGAACGATTTCTTGCGTACAGCAGGCTATGAGACGGAGCGAGGCCTCGCGGTCACGGGCATCAAGGCGAAGCTGAAGAAAGAAACCGGCAGCCCGAACATTGCCTTCTTAGCCGAATTGGACGGTATCCCCTGTTCGGGAAAGGCAGTTGCCCACTATTGCGGTCATAACCTGCAGCTTGGCGTGATGATGGCAGTGGCTCAGGCTTTCAAACAGTCGGGAATAGCTTCGTTGTTAGGAGGTAATATCTCCTTCTTAGCCACTCCTGCCGAAGAGTTTATTGAGTTGGAATACCGGTCGGAACTGCGACAACAAGGTCTTATCCGGTATTTTGGCGGGAAACAGGAGTTAGTGCGTATTGGCGCTTTTGATGATGTGGATGCAGCTTTGATGGTTCACTCACAAGGTTATACCCCTTTTCCGTTTGCGGGTACGGTTAGCGCCTGCAACGGACTGATGGCCGATATGATTCGTTACATCGGCAAAAGCGCACACGCAGCCATGCCCGACGAAGGCATCAACGCACTTCATGCTGCCGTATTAGGACTCAATGCAGTGAACGCCTTGCGCGAAACGTTTCGGGATGAAGACCGTAACCGGGTACATTACATCATCACCAAAGGGGGTGATGCTGTCAACAGCGTGCCAGCCGATGTCCGATTGGAGTGTTTTGTTCGCTCATCTACGGTGAAGTCGATGCTTCAACTGCTCTATAAAACCGAACAGGCTTTCAGGGCAGGCGGCGAAGCATTGGGCGCCGGGATAGACATTAAACGACGAGCCGGTTATCTTCCGCTTATCTGCAACCAGATGATAAACAGGATTTTTGCCGACAACGCCCGTCCGTTTATTCCTGCAAACAACGTCGTAACCGTAAATTTTTTCAAAGCCTCTACCGATATGGGCGACATCAGCCATCTGATACCGGCTATTCATCCGTTTATAGGAGGCGTGGACGGAGCGTTACATGCAGAGACGTTCAGGTTAGTAGATATAGCAGCCGCTATTTTTACCCCTGCAAAAATTGTAGCAGCAACCTTCATCGACCTGTTGGAAAATGATGCGGCAAAAATGCGGTCGATAAAAGAAAATAGCTTACCTTTGCTCGCTAAAACAGAATATTTGGAATTGTTGGATTCGCTAATAACTTAATTACTGACTACTTCATGATAGAGAATAAAAAATCCTTGTCGGCAGCTTCTACGAAAAAAAGTTCAAAAACTTACATTGTGGCGACAGCCTTTCTGTCGCTTTTTGCTATTGTCGGTTTCGCCTTTTACGGTCTGCCGTTCTTTTTTGATTTTATGACGCACGATTTCGGATGGTCTCGTACTACTGTGACATCGGGTAATGCGCTTGCCAAATTGCTTGTAGCCCCGCTATTTGGTTTTATTGCCGGCTGGATGATAGACCGTTATGGCCCGCGCCGGCTGATGCTGATAGGCTCGGTACTGATGGGGGTAGCGCTCATGGGATTAGCCAACACCGGCGGTTCCTTGTCGCTGTTCTACCTGTTTTATATCTTCAATGCACTCGGCTATGTTTGTGCCGGCCCGTTGCCCTGTCAGGTATTAATATCGCGCTGGTTCGACCAAAACAGAGGGAAAGCCATGGGCATAGCCTACCTTGGCATCGGCGCAGGGGGCGCTATTGCACCTATTCTTGCTGCAAAACTTGAAAGCGCTTTCGGATGGAATATATCCCTTACCTGCTTAGGAATCCTGATAATCATCGTTTCGATGCCTTTAGTTTTTTTCATCCGAGAGCGTGGTAAGCAAGAAATAAAAGTAGAGAAAAAACCCGAACCGCCCGTTTCTATCAAAAGTGTTCTGACAAACCGCAACTTCTATCTGCTGGCATTGGGCAGCATGTGCGCGATAGGTGTGGTAGGCGGAGTGGGTCAGCATCTGAAACTGTACCTGCGCGACATCTCCTTTTCGCAGGAAAATGCGGCTTATATCATGTCGTTAGTCCTGATGATGAGCCTCGTCGGAAGGGTTGGAATGGGCTGGTTAGCCGATATTTTCAGCCGCAAACATGTGATGATACTGATTTACTTGATGGTCGCCTCAGCTATCCCTTTGTTACTGTTGCCCGATTTTCCCGGCAGGATATACATTTTTGCTGTTGTCTACGGCATCGGGTTAGGGGGCGACTATATGATCATCCCGCTGATGGCCGGCGATCTGTTTGGCGTTAGGGCGTTAGGGCGGACGATGGGTATCGTGCTGGTAGCCGATGGCGTCGCCGAATCGCTTTTCCCCATGTTAGTAGGCGCTATGCACGATGCTAACGGCAATTATACACTTGCTTTTATCGTGCTCATTGGCGTGGCTTTGACCGGTAGCGTCATCATATCCTTTTTGCCAAAATTTTCAACACAGAAAACTCTGTGCTGAGATGAGAAAAATTATTATCTTTGTCCCCTGAAAACTGAATACATCCCCCTGCCCCCTTCAAAGGGGGACTGAAAACTTAAAACTGAAAACTATATGACAATTGGAATTGATTTAGGAGGTAGTAATGTACGTTGCGGATTGGTTGACAAGGGCAACGTAGTCACCAGACTGTCGGAGCCATGCCTCTCCGACCAGCCGGAACATGTTGTTCTGGAACAGATTAAAGGGCTTATTCGCAGGCTTCTCAATCCCTCGGTGAAAGGGATAGGGATTGGCGTTCCTTCAGTTGTGGACATGCAAAAGGGCATTGTTTACAATGTTGCCAATATTCCTTCTTGGCAAGAAGTGCATCTAAAGGACATTCTAATGGCAGAATTTGGACTTCCGGTATATGTAAACAATGACGCAAACTGTTTCGCTTTGGGCGAACATCGTTGCGGAAAAGGTAAAGCCTTCAGCAATATGCTTGGCGTTACCTTAGGAACAGGCGTAGGCGCAGGCGTCATTATCCATAACGAGCTTTATAACGGAAGCAATACCGGCGCCGGCGAAATAGGCTGTCTGCCTTATTTACAGCATACGCTGGAATTTTACTGCGGTAGCGCCTTTTTTGTAAAACACCACAGTATGACCGGCAAAGAAGCGCTCGAACTGGCCGAAAGCGGAGATTTTTACGGTAAGGTAGTATGGGAAGCCTTTGGAACGCATATAGGGGTATTAGTCAAAATCATCTTGTTCACCTACGACCCCGACGCCATTATTTTTGGTGGCAGTATAGCCAATGGCTATCCGTTTTTTGAGGCAGCGATGCGCGAAGAGATGGCCAACTTCGATTATCCCGAAACACTCAAGAAAATACAAATACTGATTTCTACCGACGCCGACATCCCTATCCTTGGCGCCGCCGCTCTTTGCGACTGAGAGAGGGTATCTTTTAAGAACCCTTAGTTATTTAGAATGTAGCGAGCTCGGTGCACACACACAAAAAGTTATACAGCATGCTCAATAAAGAAGAAAATAAAATTATAGAAAGTATCAAAGCAAATCCGTATATGCAAAGAACTATTGCTTTGGTGGAAAAATTTGTCCATAATCATGATAGCATAGACAAAAAATATAGATGCCGATTTTATAGCGAGAATGTCAACGTTACCTGACTATGTAAATAAAAATTTGTGATTATGTATCAAGTAGTAAGAAATATTAAATACGATTTTATCGGTCAGTCTTATGCTTCCGTTTATCCGAATCTGC
>Ga0209628_10000927_pt1 | contig 18423 bp, 14 predicted proteins | sample TergutCu122P4_FD_187285 | JGI IMG/M metagenome (GOLD analysis project Ga0209628, IMG submission 187285) | Cubitermes ugandensis P4 segment gut microbial communities from Kakamega Forest, Kenya - Cu122 P4 (SPAdes) (version 2) | ecosystem: Host-associated > Arthropoda: Insects > Digestive system...
CGCTCAAATATCGTTATTTTGAAGGGGGGTAGGTATTTGGAATTTGAAAAATTAATTTTCAACAAATTAATTTTCAAAAACTTATAAATGAAAAATAACAAAAATTTAGTTTAACCGTTTATTAATGTTTTCAAATTAAAAAATCAATGAAAGAAGCTGTGCGTATAGAACAGTTTTCAACAGGATTTGACGGCTGGCACTATATAAACAGTGCTCTTTATGTATTACCACACATAGATTTGGAAACTAAAGATTTGAAAACTGCAAAATTAAGAGATTTACATAATTATATTATGGATGACATTGATATTATTGAAAGTATTACAGATAATACTAAAATTCTTAATACTATCTTTACATGGGATAATAAACTACCGCTGAAACAATATCTGAATAAAACAATGCAAAAACAAAACACTAAATATTTGCCGACATTTGTAAAATTAGGTGGAGTTTATAAAGATTATGCCATGCATATAATAATACATTATCCGTTTTCATTTATGCGATACTATTATTTGCCTAATTGTAAGCAAACATTTTATCCGTATTCGGGATGTATTACAGGAGGATTCGATAGAGCGAAAATCATTTATGAATATTATAAAATTGACAAAGAAAAAACATTAGAAGGAAAACATAAGATGTTTAGCAACACTACATATCATTCCGTAGTAAAAATATTGCATCTAATTATGTGGACATCTATTATTGGTATTGGAATTACAGCTTTTTTAAAAAGAAAGAAATTGTTTTTTTCAATCGAAGATAAAATCGTTTTTTGGGGTCTATTCAGTTTTGCTGTTATTTATTATGCTTCATCAATATTTGCCGCACCTATAGAAATTAGATATTTGATAAGTATGCATTCCATACAGTTTGTTTTTTGTTATGTATTGTTGAATAAGCTTTTAAGTAGTGAGCTATTTTTTTTTAAAGAGAAAAATGCAATCCAAACTACAGATAAACAAAAAACAAATTCTGCATTTGAAAGAAAAGAGTTTTTTAGGTCTAAAAAAGCATCCATTGTATATTTAATCACTATATCAGTAGTTGTTTTATTTATTTGTGCATATTTTATATTTCAAAATTTCAAATCATCAAATGATATGCAGACGACGAAGCAAATGAAATGGGAAGAGACGAACGACCCGAGAATGAAAAACTATATTGAGGCTTGTAGTTTTTTTGAAAACCTGCCTGATACTGTAAAAGTAATTACTCGAAAACCTGAAATATTTTATGAATTTTCGGGTAACAAAAAAGCAGAAGGTTTTCCTTGGCGTGCTACCCCTGATGAAATTATTTCGTACTTAAAAAAAACAGAAGCTACGCATTTAATCCTTGATAACAGATTTACACATGCTTACTTAACACTTTATCCCGCCGTGCAGAAATATCCGGAAAAGTTTAAAGTGTTGAAAAAAATCGGGGAAATTGATACTATAGCAAAACTAAATCCAACTTATGTGTTAGAATTTAATGACGGGGGCTATCACGGCGAGCGTGTAAATGGCAAAAAAACAGATAAAGCTAAAAACTAAAACGATTACACCATCTCAAATCTATGCCGTTGGTCTGAGCAGCAGCCGGGTTGAAGCAACAAAATCATTTCCATAAAAATATCATCTTTATCTTGTGAAACTTCTACACCAAATGCATTCATTAATTGGGCATAAAATTGATAGTCGTTCCAATTGAACGGGCAAGGGCGTACCGCCTCAAAAGGTTGCGCCACTTTAAACGATGAGGTAAAACTTCCACCCAACTCAATCGCAAAATTCATCGGGAGGATTAAATCTGCCAATGCAGTGGTTTCATTCTCAAAAATAGATTGCACACAAACAAAATCGGCAAGTTCGATAAACTCTTTTGTAAATGGATAATTTTCAACAATATTATCGCCAAAGATGAATACATTTTTTGCTTGTTTATTTCCTAATAAAGTTCCCGGACAAATATATTCTGTGGGCAATTGTTCTACTTTCCAAGTTTTTTTTACGAGTTCAATATATTCACCTTCCCATTTGCGAAATCCGGGTCCATATTCTTGATGAATGCCCATATCGTACAATCCTTGCGTATTACAGTCAGGTTTTAACAACATTAAACCACAATAGGTTTTACCTTGCTTTTCAGTTAACAACATGAGATTTTTAAGTTCGCAGAAAGTGTTCAAATCACCGTTTTTTTCCGAAAAGATAAATACACATTCCGGCGTTTCTAAAATCTCTTTTACAAAATGTACCACTGTTTCATTTGAGACATGGGCACGTTGCAACAATTCATCGTAATGTAATGATAAAATATGAGATTTATATTCATCAAAATATTGTGCTAATCCATCAGTAAAAATACTTTTTGCGCAATTGTTTTTTAATATATAATGATTGACCGCCGAAACAAAAGCATGTTCATCATTAATTTGCAGTAAATTATCTACACGATGAACCAATGAAGATGGTACATCTGAAGTAATCAATGTAACCGGTGTGTGGTGTTCTACCCGCGAATTTTGCACCAAATGGCTGATTACCGGATGCTCTTTCGCCAAATCCGTGCCCACAATATAAATGCGTTTAGCGCCGCGCAACTCTCCAATGGTGAGATTGTCGTTTTTGTTTACGTTAAATGGTAAACTATTTTTCGTTTGCCGTTGCATAAAATACGACGAACCAACCGAATTTGTGTCCAAACAGGTGCGTGCCAATTTTTGAACAAGATACATCGCTTCGTTGGTGAGTTGCGGAGAAACGAGAACTGCGGTGGAGGGATTAGTAGAAAGCGCTAAATTCCCCTCCAAATTTTTGGAGGGGTGGACGGCGAAGCCGGACGGGGTGGTTTTAGCGACTTTTTCTTGGATAATTTTAATGGCTTCTTCTGTAGAGATGGGTTTTAAAGTTCCATTATCTCTTAGTAGCGGTTGGGTAATTCGGTCTTTTCGGTTAAAAATGTCGTAGTTAAATTTTATCTCTCTGTTGATTAATCCGTATTGATTAACAAAGCTATTTCGGGCTGTTGCGCCGTAAATATTTCCTTTATATTCCAATAAATCTACTTCAAAACCTTCTGAACCAAAGGGGTCAATGGCGGGTAGTTTTTGATACGGAAGGGGTAAAATTTTATGGGTAAAATTTTCTCGGAGGGCGCCGGTGGGGCAAGTGTCCATGCACAATCCGCAGGCATCGCAACGGCTGGTTCCCAAATTACCTTCCAAATTGGGCGTAACATACGTTTGCGAACCTCTTTTGAAAAACGCCCATGCTTTGTTACCGGAGTATTCCTTACAAACGCGCACACATCTGCCACATAAAATACATTTATTGTTATCCAATTCAATTTTAGGATGTTGGAAATTCACTTCAAATTTTTGGTATTTCCCTTTGTATTTGTTTTGGTCCACCCCGTAGTCGGTGCAATATTTTTGCAACAAACAGTCGTAAAATGCAGAACATCCGCATTCTAAACAACGATTTGCTTCTTGTTTTGCCAAGTTATCATCATTATATCCCAATTCTACTTCTTTAAAATTATGGCGTTCGTTTTCCGGCAACACCGGCATTTCGTAACGTGCACAAGGTACAAAGCGATACTCGTAATGAGTAGCTATTTGTTTTTCAAAATTATCTTTTGTAGAGACGAATGGCTTTTGTTCTTCCACAACTTGAGCAAACAAAAATTGCTCTATATATTTTGCCGCAGCTTTTCCGCCGGCAATGGCTTGAATAATGTTAGTGGGTCCGGTAACGGCATCTCCGGCAGCAAATATTTTCGGAATATTCATCTGCATGGTAGTTTCATTGGCATCCAACGTTTTCCATTTGTTGAGTTGTAATGCTTCCGGCTGGTAATATTGGTTGATGTGGTCTAACACTTCATATTGAATCTTTTGTCCGGTGGCAGGAAGTACCAAATCGCACGGCAGGTCAAATTCGCTGCCTTCAATAGGCACAATGTTGGAGCGGCGTGAACCGGGCACCTTCTCGGCTTTCATCTTAATGCACTTCAAGCCGGTAAGTTCGCCTTTTTCATTATAATAAACGTCAACCGGAGCGGCAAGGAAAATGTATTCCACACCCTCCACTTTCGATTCATGAATTTCGATGGGGTTGGCGGGCATGTCAGCTTCTGTTCTTCGGTAAAGCACAATCACATCTGTACTGCCGCAGCGGCGTGCCGAGCGGCAACAGTCCATTGCAGTATTTCCGCCGCCCACCACCACCACACGCTTGCCGCGCAGGTCGGTGTCGTTGTTGGTTTCTGCGTTGCGTTTCAAAAAGTCAATTCCTGAAACTAAGTTTGGCGCAGGTTTTTCACCAATGCCGAGCAAGTCTCCGTTTTGCGCGCCGATAGAAATAAAAATAGCATCGTAGCTATTATCCAAATCAGCCATTTGCACGTTTTCTCCAATATTTTTGTTTGTAAAGATGTTAACCCCTAACTTTGTAATGTTTTCAATCTCTTGGTCTAAAACAGCATTGGGCAAACGATATTCGGGAATACCATAACGAAGCCAACCACCGGCTGCCTCTGCGCGTTCGTAAATATCTGCTTGAAAACCTTGCAATTGCAAATAATAAGCGGTGGTTAATCCTGCAGGTCCTCCTCCGATAATGGCAACTTTTTTTCCGTTGAAAGGCTTGGGTTGAGGGAGATAATTACTTAAATTTCTATTTGAATTGGGGATATTTGAAAGTAAATCGAAGTCAAAATCAGCAACATAGCGTTTGAGATAGTCAATTCCTACAGGGATTTTATCTTCGGTGAGTTGTCGGCGGCATTTTCCTTCGCAGGGGCGCACGCACACACGACCGCAAATTGCCGGCAACGGGTTGGTTTCTTTGATAAGCGCAACGGCTTGTTCGTACAAACCCTTTTCAATGAGCGACAAATAGCCTTGCACATCCACGCCGGCGGGGCAGGTAAGTTTGCACGGCGCCACACAATCGGCGTAGTGATTACTCATCAGCAGTTCTAAAGCAGTTTTTCGCGCATCAAATACTGCAGAAGAATCGGTTTCGATTTCCATGCCTTCCTGCGCAATAGTGGAACACGCCGGTTGATGCGTTTTAAAACCTTTTATAGCAACTATGCATAAGAAACAGGATGAAAACGGTTTTAATTTCGGGTCGTGGCACAAATGTGGAATTTCTATTCCTAAAGATTTGCATACATTAAGAATAGTTTCGCCGGCATTTACCGTAACCTTTTGCCCATTGATGTGAAGTGTAATTTTTTTATTCATACAACAAATATAATTATCGGCGGCAAATATATAGTTTTATAAAGAATTTGGTTATGCCTGTAAACTTCTGTTGGCTCTGAGGCAGAAATAGTTTTTTAAAAGGTTATTTCAATAGTTGCACACCTCTTTAAAGAAAATCCTGGACATAATTTATAGGAACCGTCTGGATTAACAATCATTCCTAATTTCCCTAGAACATAAAATTTTTTTCAAAAAATTTTACAACCCACTCCGGCGCCATTCCATACAAACACTTATAATCGCCATACCGGCAAGGTTTATTACCATACACCGAACAAGGTCGGCAAGGAAGTTCTAATTGAATTTGCGGGTTATTTTCTTGCCCAAACCCCACAAATCCTGCGTAAGGATGCGTTGCTCCCCAAATAGAAATACAAGGAATATTACAAAGCGAAGCCAAGTGCATTCCCGAAGAATCCATGCTCAGCATCACATCTAAACCGGAAATAACCTCAAATTCCTCTACTAAAGTTTTTTTTTCTACTAAAGAATGAACGTTTATATATTTTTCCTGCCATTTTTCACATAGTTCTTTCTCATTCTTTCCGCCACCGAACAGAAAGATTTCATAATTACTGCTTAACATTTCCAATACTTTTTCCATTAACTCGAGCGGATAAATCTTTCCTTTGTGCTGCGCAAACGGCGAAACTCCGATTTTTTTTACTTTTTCCGGTAGATAAGGAATTGGTGTAGGTTTTATTACAGTTTTTAATTTTAATTGTTGAAAAACCTCCGTATAGCGCTGCCACGTGGTTGCTAAGGGCTTTTTTTCGAGATTGTTAGCTTTGCATAATTTTCGTTTATCTTTTCTCCCTTTATTAATAGTTGCAATTTTTATTTTTTTACAAGAGAATCGAAAAAACAGAGTTATTAATTTTGAGCGTATTACATCATGTAAATCAGCAATTGCGTCAATCTTGTATTTTTTATTAAGGTCTTTATAAAGTTTAAAAAGTCCTTTCAAACCTTTATGCTTTTCATTAAAATCTACCGGAAAAACCTCCAAATTAGGAATATTATCAAAAAATGGAGCAAAAAAAGCGCGAGTAACAAAAATAAAGTGAATTTCAGGGTTTTGCGCAGCAATTTCTCTCATCACCGAAGCGGCAATTGCTACATCGCCCATGGCGGAAAAACGGAGGATTAGGATGCTTTTCATATTCTAAAAACAGAACTTATTTATTATCTCCATCATAATTCTCTGTACAATACCGGATTCAAATTCGGGTCGTTGTACATTTTCATTTGTTTATACACTTTCATCTTTTTTCTTCCTGCGGCAAAATCCTGCAACAATTGCTCAATAGATGTAGATAAGTCAATCTCTTGTTGCAGAAGTATATCCAACTTTTCCTGACATTTTTGAATATGCTCTTTAGAAACATCCGTGCGTTTAACCTCTTGTTCCATGTGGTAGATTTTCAGCTCTAAAATAGAGAGTCTATCGAATGCCCAAGCGGGTGTTTCCGTGTTGAAAGGCGTATTTTCATCTGTTTTTATCTCTTTATACAAATCTAAAAAATAGGAATCCAAATATTCCACCATATCGGTTCTTTCCTGATTGGAAACGTCAATTCTACGCTTAATTTTCAACGCTACTAAGGGTTCAATGTTAGGCTCGCGAATAATATCTTCTAAATGCCACTGCACAGCGTCAATCCAATTTTTGTGATAGAGTAATGCTTCCAAACTTCCTTCTGTATAAGGGTTTTGGATAGGGTGGTCAACACAGTCAAATTGATGATAATCGGCAATGGATTGTTTAAAAATGGAAATGGTTTTGGATAGCATAAATGATTAGTGGTTAGTGATTAATGGTTAACGGTAAAGGGTCAATAATATTTTGTAAAATTTGTAAAGCTTCCGTCACAGAAACGAAATTTGAGATACGTTCTTTGCCTTTGTAAACTGCTACTTTTTCGTTTGCGCTGCCAATGATTCCGAAGTCTGCATCTGCCATTTCGCCGGGTCCGTTTACTACGCATCCCATTACGGCGATTTTCAAATGAGGATAATGTGCAAACTGTTGCTTCACTGCACTTAATACCGCTTGAATGTCGTATTGGGTACGTCCGCATGATGGGCAGGCAATAATTTCCGTATGCGTCTTTTTGATGTTGCATATTTGTAACACACAATTTTGCAATTTCTCTATTTCTTCTGTAGTAAAATACTGATTTTCAATCTTAATATCCTTAATATTTTCTTTTAACCACCATTTTCCAATAAGCACTCCTACCCCACCCCACCATTTTTCAATATTTTTTTCAGGGTAATAAATATGTAAGACACCATTAGCAAATCTTTCATAATTATTTTTTTTAATATCCTGAATCGCTGCAACTAACAATTTTGAAAATACAATTTCATGCACCGGATTTTCTGTTAACGAAACGCGAAATGTATTGCCTAATCCATGCAATAATAACGCGCCAATTCCAATGGCAGATTTCACCCGACCTTCCATTTCGTTGGCAGCTTCGGTAACCCCCAAATGAAAAGGATACACTCTACCCTGCTCTAACATTTTATTGTAAAACAACAGGTTGGCTTCCATCATGGTTTTCACATGGCTTGATTTGATGGAAAAAACGATCCGATGAAAATCGTACTTTTCTGCAATTTTAGTCCATTCCAATGCAGATGCTACAAGCGCCTCCGCTGTGTTTCCGTATCGTGCAATGATTCTGCCGCAAAGAGAACCTTGATTTACGCCTACACGAATAACGGTGTTGTGTTTTTTGCAAATTTCGATGAGGGGTTTTGCGCGCTGTGCCATTTTTTCAAAGGCACGTTGATATTCGTCTGTAGAGACGTGGCGCGCAACGTCTCTGCATTTATCGGTAAAATTTCCCGGATTTATTCTTACTTTTTCTACCAAACCGGCGACTTTTTCTGCCACTTCGGGTAAAAAATGCACATCGGCTACAAGAGGGATATTTATGTTTTTTTTATGTAATGACGATTTTATTTTTTGTAATGCTTCCACTTCTTTCAACCCCGGCACCGCCACACGTACGAAATCGGCACCGGCGTCAACCAACTCCATAATTTGATTAACCGTAGCTTCTACATCATTTGTATCGGTATGGGTCATGGATTGAAGCAAATAATGTGATGAAGATGCATTGAAAATTATATCGTCATTTATTTTACTATTTTTCATAGAAATCGTTTTCAAAAACAAAAGCAAAAATATGCTTTTATTTATAAAAAAAACTACTTTTGTCATCTTTATCAAAATAAACAGGAAAACCTTACAAACTATTTAAACATAACATATTACACAACTTTATACCTTATTTTTTATGGAAATCATTGGAAAACTTATTCAAAAATTGCCTATGCAATCGGGCATTAGCAAAACAGGAAACAGTTGGCAAAAGCAAGAATTTGTGATTGAAACTATGGAACAATATCCCCGTAAGATTTGTGCCAACCTTTGGGGTGAAAAAACTGCTGCATTGGAAACACTAAATATTGATAATAAAGTGGTTATGAGCTTTGACTTGGAATCGAGGGAATTTAACGGCAAATGGTACACCGATGTAAAAGCATGGAAATTAGAGCCGGTGAGTGCAAACCCGCAAGCAGCACAAACTGCGCCCGTTACATCTGCTACTATACCCACTAACGAACTGCCACAAGAGTTTGATACTTTTACTGATGAAGGTGTGGGCGATGATTTGCCATTTTAAATCTATATAAACTACCCCGCCCTTCGGGCACCCCTAAATTTGAAGGGGATTAATCATCTAAGCTTTAAACATGAAATACGGAATTACACACCTTTCACAAATCGCTATGCGTAAAGAACCCTCACACAAATCACAATTAGTTTCGCAATTGTTGTTTGGAGATGCTTATCAGATAGAAGATATGATTAGTGATTGGTTAAAGATTAAAACATTAGATTGTGGATATGAAGGATATATTGACAAGAAATTATGGAATGAATTGCATGAAGATGATGCCGCTGAATATGCATCTTTAAATAAGTATATTGTAACCGATTATCTCATTTTTATCAAAGAATTTGAAACAAATGTCACTTTTCCGGTATTTATGGGGTCGTCGTTTCCTTATCCGCAAGACAATATGTTGATTTTGGGAAATTCTATTTTTATCATTGAGCTACCTGAATCGCGAATCCCCCCCCCTCCCCCTCCTACCCTATCCGAAACTCAAATTGCATTAATACAATTCGCCTCAGGATACTTGCATGCACCTTATTTGTGGGGCGGAAGAACGCCTGCTGGCATAGATTGTTCGGCATTAGTGCAATTGGTTTTTAAAAGTGTAAATATTTCACTTCCCCGCGATGCTGCACAGCAGGTAAATCACGGAACATCCATAGATTTTGCTACAGAATGGCAAGTAGGCGATGTGGCTTTTTTCGACAATGAAGAAGGAAATATTATGCACGTCGGTATCATTTGCGGAAAAACTCAAATATTACACGCCAGTGGTTTTGTAAGAATTGATATGTTGGATTCGACAGGAATTTATAATAAAGAATTAGAGCAATATACGCATAAATTACGGGTTGTGAAGAGGATGTGGAAAGATTGAAGGAGTGAAGGAGTGAAGGAGTGAAGGTGTGAAGGTGTGAAGAAATTAACTACTAACATTAATCATTAATCGCTAATCATTAATCATTATTAAAATGTTTTTATACGGTGAAAAAATTTCCCTTCGTGCTTTAGAACCTTCCGATGTGGAGTTACTTTATCAGTGGGAAAATGACCCTGAAATTTGGAAAATTAGTCAAACATTGATTCCATATTCGAAATATACTCTCAAACAATTTATTGATAGTGCACAAGAGGATATTTTTTCGGCAAAACAAGTGCGATTCATGATTAATTTATTACATACCAAACAAACAGTGGGAATATTGGATATTTTTGATATTGATTTTATTAACAGTCGGGCGGGTATGGGCATTTTAATTGATAAAGATTACAGAAATCAAGAAATAGGCACTGAGGCTGTATTGATGGCTTTAACTTATCTTTTTGACACTTTACATTTTCATCAAATCTATTGCAACGTTCTCAATAATAATTCTATTAGCATGAAATTATTTGAGAAATGTGGATTCTCTGTTGTCGGAATAAAAAAAGATTGGGTAAAAATGCAAAACGGATTTGAAGATGTAATTTTATTACAACGAATCAATTACGTTAATCATTAATTATTAAAAATATATATTTATGAAAAAAATTTGGATTTTTATTATGACAACAATGTTTACTTTAACACTAAATGCGCAAGACATTACTTTAGTTCCGCCGCAAACAACAGGCGGAATGCCACTTATGGAGGCTTTGGCAGCCCGTAAAACCAATCGCGATTTTACGCAACAGGAGTTAACTCCCCAACAATTGTCCAATTTACTTTGGGCAGCGGCTGGCGTAAACCGTCCAGATGGAAGGCGTACCGCACCTACCGCAAGAAACGCACAACAAATTGAAATTTATGTATTGAGCAAAGAAGGTGCTTATCTTTATTTACCTCAAAAACATGCGCTTAAATTAATTTCAGCCGGAGACCATCGCAAAAGCGGTGCCTCACAGGAACGTTTTCAAGAGTGCCCACTCATGCTCATTTTTGTAGCAAATTATGAAAAAATGGAAGGATTTTCCGATGAAGCCAAAACCCTGTACGAAAGTACCGATACGGGCAATATCAGTCAAAATGTTTATTTATACTGCGCTTCAGAAGGATTAGCAACCTGTGCCTTAGGTAGCATCCATCGCGATAAATTGCAAGAATTACTTAAATTTAACGGAAAAGCGATTTTAGGACAAAGCGTGGGAATAGCACAGTAATTTTTTTTTAACAAATAGTCAAAGGCGGTAGTTAAAAGATAGATGAATTTTGAAATTATATGCTTGCTTCTATGTTCCAAACGAAAGCTCTTGCGCCCACATCATTAAAGCGGATGCTTAGTTTTTTTACGGCTTGCAGAAGTTCCGGTACTTTTTCATCTTCCACCATTACCAGCATGGCGGAGTTCATTTCGGGCCAAGTGTGCGTGCCTCGGTGGGGTTCTCCCTTAATGGTGCCGCACCCCTGCACTTCTTCCCAAAAAGTGAATCCTCTAATTTCAAGTCTATCCAGCATATACTCTATACGCTCAGTGTTTGTTTGACTAAATACGATAAAAACTGCTTTCATATTTATAATGTGTTAATTTTCTAATTTACTAATGAGATTGATTACAACAAATTCTGATTGTGTGCCAATGCGAAATTTTCCACCCCAAATACCAATACCGCTACTTACATAAATATGGCTGTTGTTTTTAAGAAGATACCCGTGCGAAATCTCATAAATTCGTTTGGCAATCCACGATACCGGTGGTATTTGTCCGTGGTGTGTATGCCCTGAAAACTGTAAATCAATTCCGTTTTCTGCTGTTTCTTCAAGATGAAATGGTTGGTGGTCAAGCAGAATAAGGGGTTTTGTAGTATCAAGTGTTAGCAATAATTCCTGTATTGATTTTCGTTTTGAGTTGCTTCGGTCGTCCCTGCCGATGAGATAAAACTCATCGTTGAACAATATTGCCGTATCCCGCAACACCATAACTTTTGCATGATGCAGAAAATCGAGCGATTGTGAAATCTTTAATGGCGTACCGATATATTCGTGATTGCCCAAACAGGCAAACACCCCGTAGCGAGATTTCATATTTTCAAAAGAGAGATGTTGTTCCTCAAGCGGTTTGATGAGGTTGTCAATAATATCACCGGAAATAAGGACAATATCCGGGTTTTCACGGTTGATGAGCATTACCCACTTGTCAAACTCCGCTTTTCCGATTCCGTATCCTAAATGTAAGTCACTGATTGCTACAATCCTCAATGGAGTGATTGGTTTATTGATTTCGACATTAACTTCTACTCGCCGTATGTTACGATAATTAAAATAACCATACACAAACACGGCAGACATCACAATCGCCAAAACTCCGAAAGTAACCCAATTATCAAATAGTATTCTTTGCATAGGCAATACAAGACGTAGCATATCAAGAAAAAGAAAAACCAACATCAAATACAACGCTATGAAAAACCACGACAACCCCACACGATAGGCAACACTAACAATAGTCTTCGGCAAAAACGAACCGCCAAACATTCCGGTGAAAAAGCACAGCATAAGCACGGTAGCCACCACTATGAGTAACATTTTTCCCACAGGTAAAATATGCCAAAGACGAAAAAAAACGTAGTAATTTTGTCCGAGAATAAATAGCAAAACTACAAGAAAAAATGGTATCATTATTATTGTTTTTTCTACAGAGTTTTTTTCATCTTCTGTATTGAAGATAAAAAAATGGGTTAATAATACGTTTACTTACTTCAAAATTTTCAAAAATTCTACCGTTAAATCCCATACTTGTTGTACAGTATCAATTTTCAGTTTTTCATCGGGAGAATGTACGCCACGCAAGGTAGGACCGTAGGAAACCATATCTAACTCCGGGTACTTTTCGGAGAACAATCCACATTCCAATCCGGCGTGAATTGCTTTTACTTCGGGTTCTTTCTTAAACAGATTGCGATACGCTTGCGTTAAAACTTTCAACACTTCCGAGTTTGGATTTGGCGCCCAACCGGGGTAACCATCGCCGCTATTTACTTCATCGGCGCCAATGGTATAAAACGAAGCTGAAACCATATCTACCGCATCCTGCTTTTTAGATTCTACAGAACTCCGCTGACTTGTAGAGATATAAATCCTTCCATCTTTAAATTTAACAGAAGCTAAATTGGTAGAGGTTTCCACAAAATTAGGAATATCCTGCGACATGGCCAACACGCCGTGCGGGCACACATACAGCGCATTCATCAAGTCTATCTGCAACAGTTCGTTCAAAATATTTTTCGGCATTTTTGCTTCTTCAAAAGCTACCGTAACCTCTGGGTCTGTTATGCGCAATTCCTCTTTGTACGTTTTATCCATTTCATAAAGATAATCTTCAAATGCTTTTTTGTTTTCTTTTGGAATGATGATGTGTGCGTAACCTTCGCGGGCAATGGCATTACGCAAGTTTCCGGCATCCATATCCGCAATGGAAAGGTCATATTCTTGATAGGCATTCCACAAAATACGGTTCAAAAGTTTTACGGCATTTCCGAGCCCTTTGTTAATATCGTCGCCGGAGTGTCCGCCTTTCAACCCTTTTACATAAATATTATACGCTATGCAATTTTCCGGTATTTTGTCTTCCCACTCAATATCTAAAATGGCTTGCGTGTCTTTTCCGCCGGCGCACCCGATAAAAAATTCACCTTCATCTTCCGAATCCAAATTCAGCAACATTTTTCCTTTCATAAAACCCGGTTCCAAATTAAAAGCGCCGGTTAGTCCCGTTTCTTCATCCACAGTAAACAAACATTCAATTGGACCATGTTCAATATCATTGGCTTCTAACAAAGCTAACTGATAGGCAACGCCAATACCGTTATCAGCGCCCAAAGTGGTACCTTTGGCTTTAATCCATTCGCCATCAATATAAGGTTGAATGGCATCGTTATCGAAATCAAATTTAGTATCATTATTTTTTTCGCACACCATATCCACGTGACTTTGAAAAATAACGGGCGTAACGTTTTCTTTACCTTTTGTTGCTGATTTGGAAATCAATACATTTCCAATTTTATCGCGTTTGGTTTCTAAGCCCAACGCTTTGCCGGTTTCTAACAGCCAGGCTACTATCTTTTCTTCTTTTTTAGAAGGATGCGGAATTTTACAAATTTCATTAAAATAATAAAATACGCGCTGTGGATTGAGGTTTAAAATGTTGTTCATAATGATTAATATTAATGGTTAATGGTTAGTGGAGGTTATTCAAAATATTATTCATTAGTTTCTGTATCCATAACAGTAAATTTCTTATAATATATTCCGTACAAGCCAATAAATAATAATGTTAAGAATAAGCCGAAGTAATTAGGTTTTGATGATTCACTCATAAGAAATTGCCCGATGCATAATAGTATTAATTGCGAAACCACATAAATATGAAAACCTATTTTCTTCATTTTTAACATATAAATAGCTCCCAAAATAGAAGTGGCGTAAAAAAGCGCCGACAAGTAGAATTGCCACACCGGTATTGTTAACATCTGCTCATATACTTCTACAACATTTTCCGGAATTGATGGCGAATTGCGAAACATTTCTACCAAAGTGGGAAGTGCGGCAGGCATGATTAAGTTTGACAATAGCGAAAAACCGGAACCTATAAAAGTTAATACACATAAAAAGGTAAGAAATCCGGGACGTTGATTTTCTTCAAACTGATTTTCATAATATTCGTGATAATTTTCCATAATTAATATAATTTAAATGACTAAAATTCAATGTTATATAAGATGAAGACTTCTTGCTGTTTTTTAACAAGCGAAGATATATGATTTTTTGAATTGTATATTAACGAATAAAAATTTTATTAATAGAGATTCATCTGCAAAGGATTTCTAAAGTACATTTGCGCTGAATATCTCTACCTGCCTATTCTCATAATGCTAAACTTAAAAACTTACTACCGCCCCTAAAAGTTTTGCAATCTCTGCTCGGCGCTCTAAAAGTCTATGTAATTTTTCAAGCATTAAATAGATATATTCTTCATTATTAGAATTATTATCCATCTCTTTTAGATACAATTTACGATGTTCTTCTAAATATCGAAGTTTAAACATCAAAATCGTTTCCTTTACAATTTTATTTAGATTATTAATATTGTTAGTTGCGCTTCGTGTAACAATATCGTGTTTGGTTTGCCAAAGTTCACTTATTTCAGGTTCATTTAAAAAGTTAGCGATTACAAAATCTGTAATTGTTTTATCTTCAATCATTGAAAAATAATACTTAATATCATCTTGTTTTTGAGCGCTTATGGCAATTATCGAATACTCAAAAGAAATGATTTGAAACAATGGATACGTGAATTGTAAATTCTGTTGATGAAATTCGTTAAAAATATATTGGTCAATGCGATTTTTCGTATAATAACTTTCACCGGTTTCATCAATATTTTCAATATCAATATCATACATTCCATGTTTAAGAATAAGTAAGATAATACTCTTTTCAGCTTCAACCAAACGATTATCAATCTCAAATTTAGGTTGTTTGTGCAATGGTAAAACAATATCTATCTGTTCTTTTTGCGGCACATCCTGCTGTATTTCAACTCCTTCCTCCTTCCTCCTTTCTTCCTTTCTGCTTTCTGCTTTCTTCCACACAGCTTTTCGCAGTTGTGCATTCAGCGTTTCTTCGGAAAGATGAAAGAGTTCTGCACATTCTTTAATGTAAAACGCTCTTGCAATAGCATCGGGAATTTCTGCAATATTTTGGATAATTTCGTTCACCATTCCGGCGCGTTTCATGGGGTCGTTTCCCGCATCTTTCGACAACATTTTGGCTTTAAAGAGAATAAAACTCACCGACTTTTCCTGAAAATAGGTTTTTAATTCTTCCTGCGTTGTTTTTCTGGCAAACGAATCGGGGTCTTCTCCCTCGGGGAGCATGATGGCTTGCACATTTAATCCGCTTTCCAGCAACATGTCAATGCCGCGCAGTGAGGCTTTTATTCCCGCAGCATCGCCGTCATATACCAACGTAATGTTTTGAGTTTGTGTGGCAATCAGTTTTATTTGGCCTTTGGTTAACGCCGTACCGGAAGAGGATACTACATTTTCAATACCTGCGGCAAACATAGAGATTACATCGGTGTAACCTTCCACTAAATACACATTATCGAAGGTGCGGATTGCCTTTTTTGCAAAAAAGAAACCGTACAAAATATCGCTTTTGTGATATACTTCACTTTCGGGAGAATTAAAATATTTGGCAATTTTTTCGCCTTGTTTTAGCGTGCGCGCCCCAAAACCGAGCGTTTTTCCTAATGCACTGTGAATAGGAAAAATAACACGCCCATGATAAAAATCAAACTGTTTTCCGTTCTCGTTCTCTTTCGTCAATCCTAATTGCAGCAACTGTTCAATTTTATAGCCATTTTTCAACGCATACCGGGTAAAAGTATCCCAACCTTCCGGATTGTAGCCCAATTTGAATTTTTTTATAATGGTTTCGTTGTAACCGCGCTCTTTAAAATAACTCAGTGCAATATTTCGCCCCTCTTCCGTATCAAAAAGTTGTTCAATGAAATAGTTTTCCGCAAATTGGTTCACCAACAACAGACTCTCTTTTTTATTATGTTCTTCAATATCCTCTTTCGTTTTCTCAGCTTCCTCTTCAATGGTAATGTTGTATTTTTTAGCCAGATAGCGCAATGCTTCCGAATAAGTAATTTTTTCATGCTCCATAATGAAGCGTATCGCATTTCCTTTGGTATCGCAAACAAAACAATTGAAGATGCCCAATCGCGGACTTACGTACATGGAGGGATTTTTATCATCATGAAAAGGGCAAACACCTACCCAATTTTGCCCGCGCCGTTTTAAAGAAACGAAATCGCCCACCACCTCTTCTATCTTGGCGGTCAGCATAATTTCGTCAATGGTTTTTTTAGAAATCATCTTTGCAAGTTTAATACCATCACGCTACTTTAATCCGTGCATGATAAGAATTTCGTTTATTTGCTCAACAGTTGTTAATAGTTTTTTTCGGGTGCAAATATCCATATTTTTTTTACTAACAACAATTTTTTATAATGTTCTGCTTAGAATTTTATCAACATTTGAACTTTTACCTCCGTTTTGTGAGGTACGTCTATCAATTCTAACCCGCTGCTAATTTGGTTTTTATTAAAAAACAACAATCGCGAAATTTTGCCTTGAATCTCAAACCATTTGTACTTCCATTTTAAAATGAAGTACGTCTTGCAACCTCTGTAATAATAACTGCTTATGGTAAATGTATAAGACAGATCGTTTTCGTAAGCATACAACCGCTCATCGTAAGTGTCGGTGTCAAATATGGCAAACCGTAGTTTTAAATCCAATCCAATTTTTGAGATATTTACCACAACATCCTGATACGCAAGTATTCCAAACTTTGAACTTTTGAACTCTTGAACTCTTGAACTTTTGAACTCTTGAACTCTTGAAGTATTAATAACCCCACTTACTTCCGATTTGAATTGCAAAAACTGCAAAAAACTATAAGAAAAGATTACCCGCAACCGATGTTGCTGTGTTTCAAAAACTTGATTGTAAACCGTTTCTTCTCTGTAATTTTTAACTTGCGTTTTATAATTGTAACGCACTAATAACGCGCAACTTCTTGAAAACGCTACGTCAAAGCGTAATGAGGCATCAAAATGGGGCATGGGCTTATCAATTAAATACCGCAACCAGTGAAATTTATATATATCAAAGAGAGCCACCATGGTTACTTTGTTTGTCAGAATAACTTCGGAAGTGAGCAGCAAGCCGGTTTCATTGTTCAGTTTGTTGTTTTTTGAATAGGGTTTTCCGTCTAAAGCAGCGAAATTTTTACTAAAATGTCGCACTAATGCAGAAAGTTTCATTCGTGGATCGACTTTAAAAATAGCGCCCTGCAGGAATGCGAAGCCGTTTGTGCTACTCGCCGCCACTTCTCCGAAAAGGATTTGATGTTTTATTAACACTTGATAATCCACACTTGTATTGCACAAGCCTTTCCCCGAAAAGTCAAAATATTGATAAGCTCGTGAAGAGGGTAGAACGGGCAACGAAAACTCGCTCCGCATCATTTGTGCTCCGATTTTAAACGTTTTTAAATTGGCATGAAAATGTACGCCATAAACTCTGTTAAACAGCGCATTCCGTTTTTTTAGTTCCGTTTCTGTTCTATGCATTCCTGTGTTTGTTATGGCACCTTCAAATGCAAACTCATCAGGCTCTACTTCAACCACATTTCCGTCAAAAAAACGATGTCCGTAAAAAATGGCACCGCTGAACTTGTAATTTCCTAATTGCAAAATGGCGCCACGCAAGAAGTTACTTTGACTCATGGCAGTAACCGGACGTTGCACGGAACCTGTTTTTCTGATTTCGCCGGAACTGTTGTTTAAAAATCCGTTGCCCATAATTAACCCTTGTCCAAAGTGCAACCGGTAGTCGCCCAAAATAACCGATTGCAAAATGCCGATTTTTTTTACTTGCAAATGAAACGAATAAAACCCAAAGCCT
>Ga0209628_10000928_pt1 | contig 18414 bp, 18 predicted proteins | sample TergutCu122P4_FD_187285 | JGI IMG/M metagenome (GOLD analysis project Ga0209628, IMG submission 187285) | Cubitermes ugandensis P4 segment gut microbial communities from Kakamega Forest, Kenya - Cu122 P4 (SPAdes) (version 2) | ecosystem: Host-associated > Arthropoda: Insects > Digestive system...
AGGAACAGTTATCGCATCCAAAGGATTTTTGGTAATATATCAAGGGGTTAACAGCGGAGGCACAGCCACATCTCCTGTTGAAGGTGCAATTGACTGTATGCCTTATGGAATATCCTCGGATAAGTTTGAGAATGCAATATTAAAAGACAATAATGGAAGTATTGTTGATAACACTTTTGATCTCGGTTATCCTCAATCGGTAACTGTGAGCGGAGGGAAATCTTGGGGACGACAAACCGATGGAGGAGCAGTGATCGCAGCTTTAGATCCTACTCCCGGAATATCTAACACATCTTCTATCGGTCCTTGTTTTTCTGATTTGAAGATTTACATCAATGAAGTAAATTCCGACGGAAAATGGATTGAACTTTACAATGATGAAGATCAAGCAAAAAATATAGGTTTATTTACTGTTACTCGCAATAATAATGATGGCGCTACCAGTATGGCCGCAATACCGGCAGGAACAGTTATCGCATCCAAAGGATTTTTGGTAATATATCAAGGGGTTAACAGCGGAGGCACAGCCACATCTCCTGTTGAAGGTGCAATCGACTGTCTCACTTATGGAATATCCGCAACCAAATTCATGAATGCCATTTTAAAAGATGTTCAAGGATGTATTGTTGATAATACGTTTGATATTGGCAATCCTCAAACAGTAACGGTAAGCGGTGATAAATCTTGGGCACGAGAAACCGATGGTGCAGCAAAAATTGTAGCATTAACTCCAACACCCGGTGCTCGGAATAATCAAACTAATTCAATTGAAGAAAGTAAAACAAACAACATCTCGGTTTTTGTTTATGCAGAAACATTGAACTTACCCGAAAAAACATCTAACATTCAACTTTATGGTATTTCCGGAAATCTTGTTTTGAGTCGGAATACAACAACTACTACTTCGGTTGATTTGACAAATCTTCCTAAAGGTTTTTATATCGTTAAGTTGACGGTTTCGGGAGAGTCGTATACTCAAAAAATCATTCTAAACTAACGTAAAATCTTCGTACAATCCCCATTAACTGCCGAGACATAATCTCGGCAGTTTTTGTTAATGATTATTCCAAGAGAAAAGAGGCATCAGCAATAGTTTGTGTTTAAATTTTCTTCAAATTATTTTGTAAATTAAAAAAAAGTAATTACGTTTGCATTGTATTAACAATCCTGTTAAACTAAAATATTAAACAATGGAGATAACGGAAAATAAAAATACAGAGCAAATCATATTGGAAGCTGCCGAAAAACTCTTTTTAGATAAAGGGTATGCTGCAACAAAGACTACAGAAATTGCTCAGGAGGCCGGTATCAATCATGCCATGCTGCATTATTATTTCAGAACAAAAGAAAATCTGTTCAACAAAATTTTTGAGACTAAAGCACAATACTTTTTAAGTTCATTTTCATACGCTTTTGATCAGGAATTGTCTTTTCGGGAAAAAATCAGCTTAGCTATAGAAACTCATTTCGATTTCATCGGAACAAATCCCAAAATTCCGATGTTTATTATGAGAGAAGTAGTTTCCAATGAAGAAAAAAGAGAGTTTATCTTGCAGAAAATGATTCCAATAGGTTCAACCATATTTAATAAATTGGGACAAACAATCAAAGAGGAAGTTAAAAAAGGAAATATTCAACCGGTCGATCCGATTGATTTGATTTTAAATATCGCTTCATTAAATGTATTCTCCTATATAACAGGACTAATTTTCTTCGCCACAAATGAAACAGGTCTTAAAGCTTTTTTAGAGCAAAGGAAGAAAAACAGTGTTGAGGTTATTCTCAAAAGTCTATTCACCCCTAAAACTAATTATTTATGAAACGAGTTTTTACAATACTATTACTAATGTGCGGTTCTGTGTTGGGAATGCAAGCCCAATTAACAATTGATGAATGCCAAGCAAAAGCAAGGGAAAATTTTCCCCTGATAAAAAGGTACGATTTGATAAAAAAATCACAGGAGTACACATTATCGAATGCAGGAAAAGGTTATTTGCCTCAATTCGCACTTATGGGCAAAGCATCTTATCAATCGGATGTAACTTCATTGCCGATTTCTCTTCCCGGAATCGAGGTTCCCTCTTTGCCGAAAGATCAATACAACGCATATATTGATGTCTCCCAAACCATTTGGGACGGAGGAGCCATTCGTGCTCAGAAAAAAATAGCCAATTCTAATGCCAAAGTAGAACAGCAGCAAGTCGATGTAGATTTATACGCCATTCAAAACAGGGTTAATCAACTGTTTTTCGGAATATTGCTGCTTAATGCACAACTCAATCAAAATCAAATCTTGCAAGATGAGTTGCAGCGGAATTTCGAAACAATTTCGAGTTATATTGAGTACGGAATCGCTAATCGAGCCGATTTGGATGCCGTTAAAGTGGAACAACTCAAAACCAAACAAAACCTGATACAGATTCAATCCAACAAAAAAGCATATATGGATATGCTATCATATATGATTGGAGAGCCGATAAACGACAACACTTCTTTCGTTAAACCGGTGGCTGATAATTTGATTGTTTCTAATGAAGTCAATCGCCCCGAATTGCAACTGTTCGAATCGCAAAATAATTTGTTTGAATCGCAAAAAAGTATGATTAAATCATCTTATATGCCCAGAATAAATTTGTTTCTGCAAGGCGGCATCGGAAGACCTGCATTGAATATGTTAAATCCTGATTTCGACACCTATTATATCGGAGGAGTGCGTTTAGCTTGGAACTTCAGCGCTCTGTATACACAAAAAAACGACATCCGGAAGATAGAACTCAATCAAAATAATATCGCCACACTCAAAGAAATATTTTTATATAATACAACTTTAGAAATCACCCGTGAAAATCAAGAAATTAAACGATTGAAAAACTTAATGGAAGACGATGACGAGATTATTTCATTAAGAGAAAACATAAGAAAATCGGCTCAAGCCAAGGTTTCTAACGGCACTATGACCGTAACCGAATTAATGCGTGAAATCAGTTCGGAAGATTTGGCAAGACAAGCTAAAATCACGCATGAAATCGAATTATTAATGGCGATTTATAATTTAAAGAATACGATAAATGATTATTAGATTCCTCTCTTCGTTCGGAATGACGTTCAAACCTAAAGGTTAGAGAGGAGAGGCGGCGAAGCCGCCTCTCCTCCTCTCTCGACAAATTCAGCCGTCATTTCGAGCAAAGCGAGAAAACCAACGAAAATAAAAAATATGAAAACAACAAAATTAACAATCATTGCGCTTGCATTAATTTCATTAGCAAGCTGCGGAAAGAATAAAGGAAATGCCGATGCCTCCGGAAATTTTGAGGCAACAGAAGTAATTGTTTCCTCACAGGCAAACGGTCAAATCATGGCACTCAATATTATTGAAGGTCAAACCGTAGAAATGAACAAACCGGTAGGCTATATCGACACTACTCAATTGCATCTGAAAAGGATACAATTGCAAGCCAGTCTGAAAGCCATTGACAGCCGGTTTTATGATGTTTCCAAACAGATTGCGGCAACTAATCAGCAAATTACCAAGCAAAAAACAGAATTGCAACGGTTTGAGAATTTACTTCAATCGAATGCCGCTACCCAAAAACAAGTTGACGATATCAACGCACAAATTATTATATTGCAAAAACAATTGGCCGCTCAAACAGAAACTCTCGAAAACAACAACAGAAGTGTTTCCGGAGAAAGTGCGGCATTGGTTGCTCAAATAAAACAGATAGAAGATTTGATAAGTAAAAGCATTATCAGTAGTCCTATCTCCGGAACGGTTTTATCTAAATATGCCGAACAGGGCGAAATTACGATGCAAGGAAAAGCATTGTTCAAAGTTGCCGACATCAACAATATGTTTCTGCGGGCTTACATCACTTCCGACCAAATCGCTCAATTAAAATTAGGTCAGCAAGTGAGAGTATTTGTAGACTCAGGAAATAAAAACATGAACGAATATCCGGGTACAATTACTTGGATTTCAGACAAAGCCGAATTTACTCCGAAAACAATTCAAACGCGCAATGAACGCGCCAACCAAGTTTATGCCGTAAAAATTGCAGTAAAAAACGACGGATTTCTTAAAATCGGAATGTATGGTGAAGTTCATTTATAAATGGAACGCGAATAACACGGATTAAGCGGATAATCGCTGATTTTTTTATCCGTGAATTGGAAATCAGCGTTAGCTAAAATCCGCCCAATCCGTGTCATCTGCGTTCCAAATAACTTTTGAAATTTTATGGTTAGTATTCAAAATATCAATAAGAAATACAAAGAAGTTATTGCTCTCGACAATATTTCTTTCGATGTGGAAAAAGGCGAACTATTTGGCCTTATCGGGCCTGATGGTGCAGGAAAAACATCTCTTTTCCGGATTTTAACGACATTGATTCTACCGGATTCGGGTAGCGCTATTGTCGCCGGATTAGATGTTATCAAAGACTACAAAGAATTGCGTAACCATATCGGATATATGCCCGGACGTTTTTCTCTCTATCAGGATTTATCCGTCGAGGAAAACCTGAACTTTTTCGCTACGGTATTCAATACAACCGTCAAAGAGAATTACGACCTTATCAAAGACATATACCAACAAATCGAACCTTTCAAAACCCGCAGGGCAGGAAAACTTTCCGGTGGAATGAAACAAAAACTCGCTTTGAGTTGCGCCTTGATACACAAACCGAGCGTGTTGTTTTTAGATGAACCGACAACCGGTGTAGACCCTGTTTCGAGAAAGGAATTTTGGGAGATGTTGAAGAAACTGAAAGCACAAGGCATCACAATCGTTGTTTCCACGCCATACATGGACGAGGCTACGCTCTGCGACCGCATTGCGTTGATTCAACACGGTAAAATCCTTTCGATTGAAACTCCCGAAAAAATCGTAGCAGATTATCCTAAAAAGCTTTACTCTGCCGAATCCGACAATAATTACAATTTATTGGAACAACTTCGCAAGAATGATTTAGTTGATTCTGTTTATATGTTTGGCGACAGCCTGCATATTACTTTCAAGGAAGAAATTGATAGCAACATTCCCAATTTAAAAGAGATAAATCCGAGTGTAGAAGATTGTTTTATTAACTTAATGATGACCCCTAATTGGCTACCGCAGAACGCTGTTTCCTCTAAAGGGAACTTTAGCGAGTAAATTGTAGTTTATATGATAACAGGATATTACATCAACCTATCCCCGCAGGGGATAAATTTTAATAACCCCGTGCAAGCCGTAGGCGCAGCTCGGGGCAAGAGGCTCTCCCTCTCTCCCGAACTCCGTAGGAGTTCAACTCTCGATTTGTTAAATATCATTAAATTATCAACTTTTCAGTATCCTTTTTAGCTGCTCATTCGTATGTATATAGTAGGCTATAAATTCTAAAAAAAAATATCATGCGGTCAATTAATGAAAACTTCAAAAATAATCTACAAAACAGCGAATTATTAAAAATCGTGCGAGCAGATGATACTCTTAATATGGAATTAAGAGGTAATTATGTTACAGTTTATTATAGAGGTTGTGCAGCATTAACACTATCGGAAGAATTTGTATTTTCGCCTTGTAATGAAGAGTATTTCAACAAAACGAATACAAAAAAAACAAGCGTAAGCACTCTTCAAGAATATTTTTTGTACGCAAAACACGCCATTGATAAATTTATCTTTGAGTATAAAGAAAATGCAGAAACAGAAACACAACAGTTAATAGTAAGAGAGAACAATTATTCTACTATTTCAAATAACACAGATTATTTTATTATTGATATTGAATACAAAAATAACCAAAATAAAGAATTTGATTTAATTACGCTACGATGGAAAGCTGATAAAAATATCAGGCGAAAACCTAAAATGTCTGATTTTTCTTTGGTAATATTTGAATTGAAATATGGAAAAGATGCCATAGGTAATAGTGGTAAAGCCAAAGATAAAAAAAGCGCTTCTATTTCTGAACACATGAATGATTTTAATAACTTTATTGCTAATACAACAGAAGTAGATTTATTCAAAAAAGATATGCTAAATTTATTTAAGCAAAAATGCGAATTAGGTTTAATCCGGTTTGGCGAAAATAAAAATGAATATAAACAACAACTAAGCGGAAACAATAATTTTTCAAAATTATTTGATGATAGCAATTTACTTTCAAAAGAAATTCTTGAAAATATTAATATTGACTTTGGTTATATTTTCGCCAACTATATTAAAAGGAGTTCTATTCTAAAAGAAGAATTAATGAAATTCAATGACGATTTCATTTTTATTACTTCAAGTTTTATGGGATATGGTCTATTTTCATCTGAAGAAAAACGAAGAATTGATTTAGAAGAAATCGTCAAAAAACAAAAATCACTATGAAAATCACAATCCACAGAGGCATTGACCAAATTAAGAACAAAAACAATTAAGAATATGGAAACAAAAAGTAATTACAGAGAACAAGAAAAAGAGAGAGCAAGAAAACTAAACATCTTTAATGAAAACAAAGGAAAAGCCGCTTTATTAAAAGATGGAGAAAACAATCTTTATTCTCTGATTAAAGACGATGTAATTTCGTATTTCCACAAAAACAATATTAGTTTTTGGACTTGTACAATAATTGGAGAAAAAGACGACAAAAAACCAACTCGTCATTTATTGTCTTCTCAAATTGCTTGTTTAAATCATTTATTCCCATTGAGATACGATAAAGAAACTATTGAGAGTATTTTCGGTTTTCCAAATGCGCAAAAAATAGATGATGGTTATATCACTTTTGAGTATGTGAATAAAAATAAAACGTATTTGAAAGAAAGAGAAGAAACAAGAGGGAAAAATTGCACTTCGATAGACGCTTTTGTCAAGGCAAATAATGTTGGAATTGGTATCGAATGGAAGTACACAGAAACGGATTTCGACATCACAAAAGCGAAAAAAGAATGGAAACAAACCTACGAAAAAAGATACAAACCTTTGCTTAAAACTTCTAATATTATCGAAAGCGATGTATTAATTTCTTGCCAGATGTATTATGAACTTATGAGGCAAACTTTATTGTTGGAACAAATGACAGTTCATAATGAAATTGATGATTATAAAAACATTGTTGTTTGTCCCAAAGATAATAAAGAATTATATGACTGCTGTAAGAAATGGAAAGCTAATCTGAAAGACGACACAAAATTTGAAGTTATTGACCCCAAAGATTTATTGGCAAACATTGATGAAAACAAATACAAAGAGTTAAAAAATTATTTAACAACAAGATATTGGTAAAAATGGACTACATAAGCAAATTGTTACTGACACAGAAAGGTGGTTTGAAAAACAGGCAGAGAGTTTCAATGCCCTTTCGACTGTTGCGAAAGCAACAAGGCATTCGGGACTTTGTGGCGTTTCCTTGTACGCTCTCTTACGAACAAATGAGTCAGATGTTGGAGGAGAATCAAAAACTGTCACAGTCTGCAAGCAAGTTTGAGAATTTGTAAATTTAATCAAAATTCCATCAAGTATGAAACTTGCTGTGAATTTCTGAAAAAATAATACAAAACTCGATACGATATTTGTAAAAAAACGAGTTGAGTTTGGTGCGAAATTTTGAAATAAATACAATGTTTACAAAAATGAAAATAAACAATAAATACCTTATTAATAAAAGCTCCCTTAGTAGCATGGGTATTCATCTAACCCATTTTACCCTTATTCCCTTATTTTTGGATTTTATCAATGTGCGTTATCTGGAAAATAAGGGAATAAGAGCAAGGGTGGTTTGTATTGCATTGGCTACTAAGGGGGCTTTGAAAAATAAGATTTTTATCAATACTACATTCTTTCATTATGGAAGTAATTAAAACAGAAAATCTAACAAAACGTTTCGGCAACTTCACAGCTGTCGATAACATCAGCTTTGAAGTTTCCAAAGGAGAAATATTCGGATTCTTAGGAGCCAACGGAGCCGGAAAAACAACCGCCATGCGCATGTTGTGCGGACTAAGCAAACCGACCTCCGGAAAAGGAACAGTAGCCGGATTCGACATTGCCCGACAACCGGAAAATATAAAAAAGAATATTGGCTATATGAGCCAAAAATTTTCGCTCTACGAAGATTTGAAAGTTTGGGAAAACATCCGCCTTTATGCCGGAATATACGGAATAAAAGAAAAATTAATCAACGTGAAAATGGATGAAACGCTCGACAAATTAGGATTTTCAGCAGAACGCAACACACTTGTAAAAGAATTACCACTGGGTTGGAAACAGAAGTTAGCATTCTCGGTGTCTATCTTTCACGAGCCGCAAATTGTTTTTTTAGATGAGCCGACCGGAGGAGTCGACCCTGTAACCCGTCGCCAGTTCTGGGAAATGATTTATGAAGCGAGCGCACGAGGCATAACTGTTTTCGTCACTACCCACTACATGGATGAGGCCGAATATTGCAACAGAGTATCTATCATGGTAGATGGAAGAATCGAGGCATTGGACACGCCTAAAAACTTACGCAAGCAATTCAACGCATCAAACATGGACGAAGTTTTTCAACAATTAGCCCGAAAAGCAACAAGAATCGACAATTGACGATTCTTAATTCTTAATTTTTAATTCTTAATTGAATGAAGCAGTTTTTATCATTTGCAAGAAAAGAGTTTTATCATATTTTTCGTGATTCACGGACAATGATGATTCTTCTTGGTATGCCTATCATACAAATAATCCTTTTCGGATTCGCCATCACAACGGAAGTAAAAAACACTAAAATTGCTGTTTACGATCCGTCAAAGGATGTATCTACTCAACGGATTATCAACCAATTGAGTGCCAGCGAATATTTCACTATCGACCATTATCTGAATAATCCTGAGGATGTTCAGGAGGCTTTTCTTGAAGGTAGAGTTTCCTTAGCGCTAATTTTCAGTGAAAACTTCAACGAAAACTTACTGCATACCGGAGAGGCTGCGATCCAGTTAATCGCCGATGCCACAGACCCGAATCAAGCGACCACAATAACATCATACGCCTCAAATATCATTACCGGTTATCAGCAAGAATTATTACGCGAATACAACATTCCGTTTCAAATCATACCGGAAATCAGGATGTTATATAATCCCGAAATGAAAAGTGCCTACAATTTTGTTCCCGGAGTAATGGGAATGATTTTGATGTTGATTTGCGCGATGATGACTTCTATTGCCATCGTCCGGGAAAAAGAAATGGGAACGATGGAAGTAATGCTGGCATCACCGATGAAACCAATTTATGTTATCGTCTCGAAAATGGTTCCGTATTTTGTTATTTCGTGGGTAAACCTGATAACGATTTTGCTGCTTGCCGTATTTGTGCTGGGAGTACCCATATCTGGAAATCTCGTATGGCTAAACGTATTATCGCTGATTTTCATTTTGGTAGCGTTGGCATTAGGTCTGCTCATATCTACACTTATCGACTCACAAGTAGCAGCGATGATAGCCTCAGGTATGGGATTAATGATACCCGTCATTTTACTTTCGGGAATGATATATCCGGTAGAAAATATGCCGCCTATATTGCAATGGTTTTCGTGTATTATTCCTGCTCGATGGTATATTGCCGGAGTTAAAAAGTTGATGATCGAGGGATTACCCGTCTCTTTTGTTCTCAAGGAATTAGCCATTCTTACAGGCATGGCATTTGTACTTATCACTGTAAGTTTGAAAAAATTTAAAACAAGATTAGAATAATTATGATAAAATACTTAATAGAAAAAGAATTCAAATATCTTTTCAGGAATCCATTCCTGCCGAAAATAATTGTTGTATTTCCTATTATGATTATGTTGGTATTTCCGTGGGCTGCCAATATGGAAATAAAAAATATCAATATCAGCATTATTGATCACGACCACAGTTCGTATTCTCAACGGTTGGTACATAAGATAGAGGCTTCATCTTACTTTATTCTGTCCGACATTTCAAACTCCAACGATGAGGCGATGAAAAGTATCGAATCGGGCAAATCCGATATTATTTTAGAAATAGAACCCGGTTTTGAGAAAAATTTGATACGAGAAGGAGTTGCTCACATTATGCTTTCGGCCAATGCGGTCAACAGTACCAAAGGAATTTTAGGTAACGTTTATTTAGTCGGCATCATGCAAGATTATGCGTCGGAACTTCGGGGAGAATGGATGCAATCATCAGGAAAAAACATCCTTCCAACTATCAATTTGGTAACACAAAACAGATTCAATCCGCATTTGGATTACAAAGTCTTTATGGTTCCGGCATTGATGGTCATATTACTTACCATGCTTTGTGGTTTTCTTCCGGCATTGAATATTGTAGGCGAAAAAGAAAAAGGAACTATTGAACAAATGAATGTGTCGCCGGTTGGAAAATTCGCATTCATTATTTCCAAACTAATTCCGTATTGGATAATCGGTTTTTTTGTACTGAATGTTTGCTTAGGCTTAGCCGTTATATTATACGGACTAACTCCGGCAGGAAATTTGCTTACCGTCTACTTCTTTTCTGTCATTTATATTTTGGTTGTATCGGGCTTAGGATTGGTTATCTCGAATCATTCTACCACTTTGCAACAAGCCATGTTTGTGATGTTTTTCTTTATGATAATCATGATATTGATGAGCGGACTTTTCACACCTGTTTCCAGTATGCCTCAATGGGCACAAAACATCACAATCTTCAATCCGCTAAAATACTTTATTCAAGTAATGCGAATGGTATATTTGAAAGGGAGCAGCATCAGCCAACTGACAACACAATTCGTTGCATTGACAAGTTTCGCATTATTTTTTAATATTTGGGCTGTGATTAGTTACAGAAAGAGTAGTTAAATATCCCAAACAGAAATTGCATTTGCATTATGCGTAAGCGGAAGAACTTTATCCGTCATACATATCAGCGAGCCGTAGCCTGTTTTTTTGCCTAAGGTTTCTAATACGGAAAAATTCTTTATCATATCTTTGTTGGGGCTTGCCGTTCGTTTGATTTCTATTGGATGAAAAACGCCATTTTCTACTATCAGCAAATCAATTTCTACTTTGTTATTGTCGCGATAATAATAAAACGAAGGACTTAAACCATTATGTTTGTATGATTTAAGTATTTCTGCAACCACAAATGTTTCAAATATGGCGCCATTCATTGCTCCGGAAGAAAGCGTTTCGGGAGTATTCCAATCTGTCAGGTAGGAACATAAACCTGTGTCGGTAAAGTAAAGTTTAGGACGCTTGACGATTCTTTTTGTTATATTCTCATAAAAAGGTTGTAGCAAATAAATAACACCCGAAGTTTGAAGTACCGACAGCCACGATTTTACCGTATTGAGCGAAATATCTAATGAGTTGGCCATATCCGACATATTTAATTCTTGTCCGGTGCGTGCAGCCACTACTTTCAAGAAATTATAAAATGCAAGTTCGTTTCCGACGTTCAACAATTGGCGAACATCTCGTTCGATGTACGTTTTTACAAACGAACTATAAAACAGCGACCACATATCGTTATCTTTCAATGTGATTTCGGGAAACGAGCCTTTCCAAATTGTTTGATATGTTTCGGCAAGCGATTTTCGAGGCAAAAGGCTTGTTGGCGTAACTGATGGTAAAAATGCTTTTTGCAGATTGCCTTTTCCTTCTTGTTCATATATTGAGAAACCCATCAGTTCCAGCACTGCCAAACGTCCGGCTAAACTTTCGGAAACTCCTTTCATTAACAAAAATTGTTGCGAGCCGGTCAGCCACACTTGCCCGAATTGGCTGCTTGCATCAACCAACATTTTTATATGACTGAAAAGTTCCGGAGCATACTGGATTTCGTCTATCAATATCGGCAATTTATTGGTTTGAAAAAATAAATAAGCATCTTCTTTTGCCATATTCAACGATAAAACATCATCGAGCGTAATGTATGTTCTTTCAGTGTCGGCAATGTTTTTCAAAATCGTAGTTTTTCCAACTTGCCGCATACCAATCAGCAATAAAACCTTAAAGTTGTCATTGGCTTTTTTAATAAGCGTTTCTATCGTTCTGTTTCTAAGCATCTTAATATCATTTTATACAAATCTGCAATTCGACTGCAAATTTGCATAAAACTTTTCTTTTAAGCAAATTTTCTTAGAAATTCTTTTTGCAGCCAACACCGACAGAAATTACTCGCGGATCCTCCCCTACTAAGTATTCATCGGCTCTTAAATAAAATTCGAGGTAAGTTGTCCGGTCTAATCTCCAGCTTGTTCCTCCTTGAAAGCGCAGTTTGTAGATTTCGTTTCTGAGAGGATCGTTCAGTGAGTTTGTGGCTTCGACAGAAAAATAAGGTTTCCAACGAGAGCCTGAAATGCTGTATTCGGCTTCCAATCTATTGCGTAAGACATATTTGGGATTGATTTTATATTCTCCCCGATTTTCATCGCGATACGTTCCTTGAAAGCGAGAACGCCACGATAAAGTGACTTTTCTGCTTATTTTTTGTTTGTAAGAAAGGTTTGCATAATAGCGGTGTCTGCTTTCATAGCGAAAACTGCTATTATACACATACATATAGTTGTAAAAAACACCGGCTTTTAATTTCTTGCTGATAATCGTGTATTCTGCACCAATGCTACTTGTCGCACGCTCAAATCCGGTATTATTACTTAGTAAGCGGAGTTCTGCCTCGTAAGAAAGTTCCAAGCGCGGAGTCAAGTCTTTGTTTAACTGGAGAGAAAATATACCACCCACATCCGTTTCACGCTCTTGTGCAAACACGGAGAGCGAAACAAATAATAAGACTATGAATACCGAATATTTTGACACGTTTTCTATTTTTAACTAAAGCGAGTGGTCGTATCAATTGTATTGATTTCGTTTGAAATGGAATTATAATAAACTTTGATATAAGCAGTATCTCGAAGGAAATCAATGTGTCCGACTTCGACTTTTGTAATATCCAAACCTGTACGCTCTTTCAAATCGGTAATCATATCTTCATATCTTTCCGGTGTGACAAGTTGTATTTTTTCATATAAAATAATCTTACAAGAAGTATGTTTCAATAATTTATTACTTTCCATTGCCCAAATAACAACGATAAATAACAAGTTAGCCAATATCAATTCGGCATAACTAATACCCGATGCCAAACCGTTGATAAGGGAAATCCCGATAACTACAAATAGATAAGTCATTTCTCGAATAGGCACCGTTTCTGTACGGTATCGGATAATTCCGAAAATAGCAAATAATCCAAGCGCAAATCCAAGTGCGATAGATACTCTGTCCATCAAGAAAATCAATAGGAATACGGCTACCGAAAAGAGCATAAATGTGAAATAATAATCTTTCCTGCGTGCTTTCGGATAATAAAAGTGCTGAATAATTACCCAACAAATAAGTAAATTAAACGCAAAGCGAATAAGTAGCAGCCAAAAACTGAAAGAATCGAATACTGGCGACCCCCATAATACTAAACCATCTGTTGTCGCCTCTACTGAATATGTGTTAGCAATTTCCTGATCAATTTCCTGATTCATGTTTATTGATTTAAGAGTTTATTTAATCTAATTAATTTACGTTTGAAACGGTTGTTCTTAGCTTCGGAATCCGTCAATGCAATTCCGATGCAGTATTTACTGAACGAATTTCTTCTGATTTTCATATCGGCAAGAATATCTCGAAAATGAGAATGCGTCCAACCATCTTGCTTTAACTCCAAAATCATAAGGCGATCCAGTTGTTCTTCTCTCTGTGTTTTAGCATTTAGAAAAGCGATATTCAGATCGATCGTGATGCGTTCAGTTTTGTTGTTGTTTACCATGGTAATACGTTGGAACGAATTTTCCAAAGCAGGAACCAACGAATTTACGTCAAAGATGGAATGATTGGCGAGAAAATCTTTTTCTTCATCGAAATCATTTATCGAATCAACACGTCGAGAGTCGAAAGGGATTCGGAGTTTAGTTGTGCGTCCTTTATTGTTCTTATTTTTCACTTCTAAAAAAGAAAGATTGGAATCGACATAAGAACGAATCCTGATTTTCTGACGGTTTAATTTTCCGTTTTGATGCATCACGAAAAAACCCATATCAAAAGTATCGAAATATTGGGTAGTGTAAGGAGAAATCCGTTTGTCGTTGATTTCCTGCACCATAAAATCCGATTCCATTTGTTCTAATAAATCGGGTAGTAAGGACACCGGAGCTACGAATTTGAAGTCCAATCTATCCATCAAACGAATGTCTTTCATTTGATGCAACGTTATTGGCTCCATTCTTGCCAGTATGGAATCGACTTTATCCCACATTCCTTTTTTTTTATTGAATTTACTTGTAAGAATATTCGAATATTTTTACCGAAAACAATTTTCCGTTAGGCAAATAATTGAATTGTTTTTTTTTCGTACCATCAGGATTGTATTCGAATTTACGGATTCTAATCACTTTATTTTTATCGTTATAAACAATTTCCCTGACAGGCTTGACATCATCCCCCTCATATTCCGAAATTACTCGTTCTTTTTGTCCGTATGATGCGTACTCTATGTCCTCAATTTTACGGCCTTCGGGATCCCAAACCGATAAACGATCCATCCATTTCCGTTTTCCTTCGGTGTTCCATTCTTTTACAACCCGGTTTTGCCTTCTTTCCCTTTTTTCTTCAATGGTGGCAGGCCGTGTATCATGAGTTTGTCCTTTTTCCTGACCAAACGCATATTCCGAACATATACCAAATAATAACAGTATAAATAGCAAAAACAATTTTCTCATTCTGAAATAAAAATTAGAGATTTAATGTGATAATAATATCTTCCGGGAGCTCATAGATTTTATGCGGCTCTTCGATTTCGATAATTTGTGGAACGGTAGACTTGAACATTCGTCTGTTGCCAAGTTCTTCTTCAATGGCATATACTTCATATTTTCCGGAAGGAACGACTTTTTCGAAAATAAACCAACCTTGATCATCCACGCGAACGTCATCAATAACAGAAACTTCTCCAAAACGTCTCAAGTAAACTCTTTCTCCTAAGGCGGGTTTCGGTTCTCCATACGGAATTTTATTGGAATAATATTGAGCCATCAACCGACCTTTAATCATGGAAAGTCCGTATCCTTTTCCGCTATGAATGTAAATCGGACCGGCTTTCGCAGTTCCTGAACCGACTTTGACGTGCTGTATTTCAGCCACTCTTTGTTTATTCAATGCCTCGGGAAATTCGGAAAGGGCATACACGATATAATTGCCTTTTCGCAAGTATTCGAAGTGGTACATTCCATTCAAATTGGTACGCACATCTTTGCTGGCCACAGGATCGTTTTCATTATCACTGTATATAATGTAAACTCTTTCCCCAACAGCCGGAACGGTGTCGGCAGTGGAAGAAAAATTATTGCTTTGATGCACAACATTATAAATATACCCTTGAATAGAAGAAGAACCTCCCAAACCTTCGTCTTTATTACAGGAAGAAAAAATAAAAATACCTACTATGGAAAACAATAAATAAAGAAAAATTCTCATGGCACTTTAAAGTGTTACAAATAAATTACATATTTTGGCACAAAGATACGACTGTTTGCATTAAAAAACAATCTGTTTCCGGTCATTTAACAGAATACTTCTCATTCTTAACACTTAATTTCCATCTTCAATACCTCAGCCACTTCCAAATTTCTTTTAAATCCGGTTTTTTTCCGTACATTAATATTCCTGTGCGGTAAATCTTTGCAGATAACTTGACCATCAGGAAAACAGTAATGAAAAGCAAGCCTACGGAAAGTAATTTTTCCCAAAGCGGCACATCAAACGGAAGTCGTGTCATCATTACTATCGGAGAAGATAACGGGATTATGGATGTCCAAAAAGCCAATGGCCCATTGGGATTTTGCACACTGTACATTCCGGCATAAAGAGCAAATAAAATCAACAGAGTTATCGGTAACATAAATTGTTGCGTATCTTCCTGAGCGTTTACCATCGAGCCGATAGCGGCAAAAAGAGATGCATAAATCATATAACCTCCTATAAAGAAGACAATAAAATAGAACACAAGTTCAGGAAAGTTAATTGAAGAAATCATGCCGAAAATTTCCTGTGCTTTCGATAATTCAGGTGTAGATACAGTGGATAAATCCTGAGCCGCAGCAGCAGCATTCATCATCATTTCGGGATTTATTTGTGGAGCAATAAAAGCGATACCGGCTACGAAGTAAATTGCGACTATCAAAATCGCCCATAAAAAGAATTGTGTTAAACCAACCAATCCGATACCGATAATTTTTCCCATCATAAACTGAAACGGTTTAACCGACGAAACCATCACTTCAACAATGCGGTTGGTTTTTTCTTCCAAAACACCTTGCATTACCATTCCACCATAAACGAAAATAAACATATAAATAATGATTGTAAAAACCATTCCGATGACAGTTGCTACTTCGCTTGAAGAAATTGTTTCCTTGCCCGACTCATCCCATTTGATTGTTTGAAGATTGACGGAAATTTTACTGTCTTCTATTATTTCTTTCAGGTTGGGAATGTTAAAGGAACTTAGTTTCTCCGCACTCAAAAATTCATTTAATTGCCGAGCTATAACATTTTTATCTTCCATTGTTACCTGAGTTGTAGAAAACAATGTAACAGCCGACGGATTTTGTATCAAATCGCCTGTTATAACCAAAGTAGCGTAAGTTTCACTATTCTTTATTTCCGAAGATACATCGAACTGATTGCCGCCTTCGATAAAGTGATAATTATCGGTATCTTTGAAAACAGAGAAATACTTTCCGGTGTTATCGTATATTACGATGTTTTTAACTGTATTATCTTTGATACTTGACAAATAAAGCGGTACAAAAATCAACGCCACAAACATTACAGGCATCAAAAATGTGAGCAGAAGAAACGATTTTTTTCTAACTCTGCTGGTATATTCTCTTTGTATAACTATTCCAATCTTACTCATAATATTAAAATTTTGTGAACAGTGAATGGTGAACAGTGAACAGAAAAATCTTCACCGTTCACCGTTCACTGTTCACTATTCACTGTTTTTATAAAAATTTCATTCATGGAAGGTATTTCTTCTTCAAAAGAAATGATTTCGTTTGATTTCAACAAGGCCGACAATAGTTCGGAATTAGTAATCCGTTCGTTTACCTTTTCGACTTTGAATAATTTTGAACCATTGTGATTTTGCACTTCTTCTTTCAGGGTGTAGATCTCCGGATTAACGGAAAGTTCAGGAGCAGCAATGCGCACATCGAAAATATTGGTTTTATATTGCGAACGTACTTCCGAAACATTTCCGAATAAGACCACTTTTGATTTATTGATTAACGCAATATCATCGCAAATTTCTTCTACGGAAGCCATATTATGGGTAGAAAAAATAATTGTTTTTCCTTTGGCTTTCAGTTCCAGAATTTCATTTTTCAACATTTCGGTATTCACGGGGTCAAAACCGCTGAAAGGCTCATCAAAAATCAATAATTCAGGGTCATGGATGACAGTCGTTACAAACTGTACTTTTTGTTGCATCCCTTTGGATAATTCTTCCAACTTTTTATTCCACCAAGATTCTATTTCTAATTTTTTGAACCAAACTTTGATTCGTTTTTTTGCTTCATCGGTGCTTAATCCTTTCAAACGAGCTAAATAAATAGCCTGTTCACCCACTTTCATTTTTTTATACAGCCCGCGCTCTTCAGGCAAATAGCCAATGTTATAAATATCGTCGGGAAGGTAATGTCGTCCTTTGAATATAACTTCTCCGCTATCCGGTGCTGTAATTTGGTTAATTATACGGATTAATGTCGTTTTTCCGGCTCCGTTAGGGCCTAATAATCCAAAAATCTTACCTTCAGGCACTTGGATGCTTACTTTATCTAAAGCCCTATGATTCGCATATTGCTTTACTACATCTTTTGTTTCTAAAAAATACATTTTATATGAGTTGAGAGTTGAAAATGGAAAGTTGAAAGTGAATTTAATTTTCCACTTTCAACTTTCCATTTTCAACTAAATTTAGCCAGCGGTTTAAACTATCCAACAAAATTGGAGAGTCTTTTCTTAACGCCCAAGCTTGTAATTGTGTGAAACTTATATCGGTTTGAATATCTATTTGCGGAAAGTCCTTTTTGTTTTTAGCTGCAATTTCGTAATCGACAACGGCATAATCTATATCTCCTTCCGCCACCTGATATATTAATAACTCATCGGAATACAAATCATCTTCGAATATATAAATTGTATCTGCAATTTCTTCTTCCAAATTACGCAAACGCAAAATACTTGGCGAATCTTTTGAGATATGCAATGTCTTTTTAGCTAATTCGATTTGATTCCGGATAGGAGGAAAATTATTATTTGCGTCTGAGGTTCTTTGCACCAATACTTGCCGGCTAAGCATGATAGGATTTGTAAATGCGAAAAGATTCCTGTTTTCTATGGTTATCGGAATA
>Ga0209628_10000929_pt1 | contig 18412 bp, 9 predicted proteins | sample TergutCu122P4_FD_187285 | JGI IMG/M metagenome (GOLD analysis project Ga0209628, IMG submission 187285) | Cubitermes ugandensis P4 segment gut microbial communities from Kakamega Forest, Kenya - Cu122 P4 (SPAdes) (version 2) | ecosystem: Host-associated > Arthropoda: Insects > Digestive system >...
CAAGCAGACAGGTTCTTACACAATACTTTTCTGTTCCACATACCTCAAAAAACCTAAAAAATGACCGGATACGCCTAAACGGCGGTTTTTACTACCAACTTTTACCCACTGATTCTGGTGGGGAACCAATTTTTTTAACGTTTTTCTTTTTCCGCCGCAAGTTGTTCGGGTGCGGCGGCGTTGAGTACGAAAAGGAACATGAGCACTGCCGCAAACGACGCTCCGATCAGGCAGAGAAACACGGCGTTCCAATCGTAGTGTTTTGCGACGAGACCGACCCCCCAACCTGTAACGATCACGCTTGCATACCCGAAAATTCCCGTGAGTCCGTTGGCCGCTGCCGCCGCTTTTTTGGTGGCGACATTCGCCGCAATCACGCCGATCAGACACTGCGGACCGTAAATGAAGAAACCGAGGATCGAAAGAAACAGGGCGTTGACGTAGACCGACGAGGAATCCGTCCACCAGAACAGCCCCATCGTAATCGTACAACCGAGCATGTAAAGCAGGCAGACTTTTGCACCCCGTCCGCGAAAGAGGCGGTCCATCAGGAGACCGCTGCAAAGCATTCCAAGAACGCCGACCAGCTCGTAACAACTGCTCACAATGCCGGCGTGGGTAATATCGATCCCTTTGGCCTGTTTCAAGAACGTCGGTGCCCAATCGAGAATGGAAAACCGTACAATATAGACGAAAAAGTTTGCGAAACTGATGACCCAGATCGCCGGGTTCGAGAAAACGTACCGGGACAATGTTTCCGCCAGCCCGATCTTTTCCGTTTCGTTTTCAACGCCATCGGAGGCTTTGATTTCGGCAACAACATTTCCGTGCTTCTTTGAGTAGTAGGTTTCGACCCCTTCAAAGCCCATCGACTCCGGGGTATCGCGGAGTCGTTCAAAAAGCATAAACGCCCCCAGCACGGCAATCGTTGCGGGAATGAAAAAACAGAAACGCCAGTCATGGAACATCCAGATTGCCGCCGCATTGACGAGAAAGATGAGGCCCGCTCCGACGGAGTGAGACGTGTTCCAGATGGAAAACTTGACACCACGTTCAGCGGGAGCGAACCAATGGGACAGGGACTTGGCACACGGCGGAAAACCCATCCCCTGGAACCAGCCGTTGGCGACCCAAAACACGCCCATGAACCAAACGGTGCTGCTCATACCGAAGCCGAAGTTCGCAACGGCACAAAGCAGCAGTCCCAGTGACATGAACCAACGGGGATTGACGCGGTCGGCAATGATTCCGTTCGCAAATCGGGAAACGCCGTACAGCAGGCCGTGCATTGTCAGAAATATCCCCAATTCCACCTTGCTGATCCCGAGTTCCTCTTCGAGGAGCGGCATCGCCATCGAAATGTTCTTGCGGATGAAGTAGAAGAAGATGTACCCAAGCATGGTCGAGTACAAAATCCGGGTCCGCCAATACTCGTAGGATTTTCCCTGGTGAAGCTGGTCGTTCATTGCTTATCGTGTTTAAAATTGGGGAAGGTGTCTGGTGAGGGGACCGACCCATTATTGCGTTTTTTGAAAAAAAGTCGAGAGCGTCGTAAAAATCGTGCGGTTTGCGGGAGACGAGTATCCCTTGCGGCCCGTTTTTATTGTTGTACATTTGACATGGACAGCACCGACTCCATTCCATTTTTCCTGTCGAGATTTCCATGGCAGACTTTACACTTGGTCATCACTACCTGAAAACGGCTCTCTCGCTGGCTCATGCTTCTTATGCGTCGTACAAAAACAACCCGGCGGACTATCCCGGTTTTCAGCGGTTCGGCTTTGATACCGTCGTTCCCTTTGCCAGCGACGCCGGAAAGGACAAAGAAGCGACTCGCGGTTATCTTGCCGCTCGGGAAGACGCGATTGTCCTTGCCTTCCGGGGGACGGACGAAGTCGAGGACTGGATCATCAACCTGAATTTTCTTCAAGTCAAAGACAACGGTGCGATGGTTCACCAGGGATTCGCTTTGGCTTTGGCAAGCATCTGGGACCGTGTTGATGAAACACTGCGCGACATGATGCGGCAAAAGAGCCGAAAAATCTGGGTGACGGGCCACAGTCTCGGCGGGGCGTTGGCGACGCTTGCGACCCGGCGGCTTGCGAACATGAATCTCGGACCGGTCGAAACGTTCACCTTCGGTCAACCGCGAGTCGGAAATGCCGTGATGAAAACGCAGATCGCTTCGCCGTTTTATCGTTTCGCTTACCATTCCGATCCGGTCCCCTTTGCGCCGTTTTCAATCCCGAAAACGGTGGAATACACACATGCCGGAACGCTCAAACAGATCGACGCAAGTGGAACGATTCACGAAGACGAGACGAATTTCATGACGCATCTGACGTCGGCAATCCAATCCGTCAAACGGATTGCCGGGGATTTTATCGGCAACGACATCAAAACGTTCGTAGTGAAGCGGCTCAAGGATCACTTCATGCCGAATTACGTCCAACGAATCGAATCGGCGATCCCGCGATAGAGGCACTGCTTTATTTCGCTGTATCAAATCGATACAAACTGTATCCTTTTACGGCACTCGGTTTTCTTGCAAACCCGTTGTTTGACTTTAAAATAGAACGGTTTTTCCGTTGTTTCCGGGAATTCTGCGAATTACTTTAAAAATGGCACGCAAATTGCAGCAATTTGGTGGTGCGTTTTCCGTAGGTGCGCTGTGCGCCTCGGTAATGGTTATTTGTTTCCTCTCAAACCCACAAAATTTTTTATGACCCACAAATTGAAGACCTTTGTTTTTTTCACCCTACTTGCTATTGGCCTTTTGGCCCCTTCCGTTAAGGCGGATGTTGCACTTTTTGGTATCTCCGCCTCCTACAACAACGTCTTTTTCGGCGATTACTATGCCCGAAGCGGAGACATCGAAGGACACGCTGCGATCCAGGGAAATATTGATGTTTCCGGACACAGTTTCGGTGCCGGAGAACAGAATCTGCACCAGGACAGGCAGTGGGTGCTCGTCGTCGGAGGAAACGCCGTCGTTTCCAGTACATCCGTTTTCGACGGAGACGCTTACATTGCCGGTACGCTAACGCCACAACCCGGTCAAAACAAGTGGAATATGCTTACTGCGGCCGGAACCGGTCCGTACAACAGCGTTGATCCCGGATATCAAGGGGAGAAGGGAACCGTCTACGTTGCCGGAACACCCAATACCAATTTGGATCCTACTTACCAGCAGCAAACCGACTGGGCGATTCCGTTTGATTTTGCGCAAGCGAAACAGGAATTGCAGATCGTCTCCACCATGCTTTCGAATCTCCCAAACACCGCTACTTGTGAATATGTCGACCCGTGGTCGTACATGATTGATCTGACGGGAAAGACCGGGATTCAGGTCGTTACCATTGACGCCGCCATTTTTAACGGGCTTTTGAATACCCAAAACATTTACATCAAAGCCGACGCGGACACGACCTTGATTATCAATGTGACGGACGACGGTAACGCGGGTTACTTGAACTTGAAGAAGGAATTCGTTATCAACGACGTCTATGTCCCGTTCTACAATGACAATTTCGATGGAAGCAACATTTTGATCAACACGGATATTGAAAACGTCAACGTTTCCGGCGTCGCTCTCAATGCAAGTTTGCTGGCCTTGAACGCTCATATCGACGTACAGCACGGCAATATCGACGGGCAAGCCTTCGGTGCCAGTGCCAAAGCGACCAACGGCGGAGAATTTCACGCTTACTACGTGTTCGACGATAAGCACTTCAAAGACGTTACTCCGAAAGCCGTCGTCCCGGAACCGGCAACGCTGGTCATCCTGGGATTGGGGGCGATTGGTGCAAGCTTTGCGGCCCGACGGCGGATGAAAGGATAATCCTTCAAAACAGGCGGCAGGCATCAGATGGCAGACGGCAGGAATAGGAAATAAAAATACTATTTTTGTTTCCTATTTCTGAAGCCAGATGTCCTGTTACTTCTTCAGATCGACGTCCCACCACCACTGGCCGGGGGCGAGGTCAAGCCGGACACGTTCTTTCGTCTTTTCAATGAGTTGCTTGTCGCTTGCCTTGGCCAAGTTGGTGTCAAGAGCGTTTTCCGGTTGGATCACAACACCGCCGCTCACCGGGGCACCGAATTGAGTCCCGTTGGAACCGTCCACCCTGGCGACAACCGAATCGACCCTTTCCGGTGTCCGGTAGGTTTCCGTCGGGAAGTTCGTCTCGCAGCCGAGGTATTCCATGCTCCAACCGCTCTTTTCGTAGAACCCTTCCTTTTGAATGTGGGCTGCACAAACAAGCATGTCGATCACGTTACGAAGCTGGGCGTAAACGGGAGCGGCGCGGGCGATTTTCGGGTACTGGCTCGTAAAACTTTTCACGAATTGTTGGCTGGCTCGATTGGTGCGGCCTGCGGAACGCCGTTCGCCGCTCGCTTTGACCATCTCCGCTTCGTCGACGAGTTTCACGCCGTTTCCAACAAACTCGATGGCGTTGCCGTCGTCGGTCTTTTTCACGCATTCGTAATCCGGGACGAAATACCAACGGATCAGGGCGTTGTTCCCCATGCTTGCGGGATTGGCATTGGCAATGTAAGTGGCCATTCTCACCCCGGGATTCTCAAATCCCAAGCCGATCAACTTCATGCGATAATCGGCGGCAACCAAAATTTGTGCCAAATGCGTGTTCGGAGCAATCCCGTCGACGCGAATGTCGTGGTATCCGAGCGTCTCACGGATTCCGTTGACGAACCGGACTTTCTGCTGTTCCGCTTCGTAGGGATTCGACGACATCGGGCCGAAATTTCTTGTGAACGCCTGCATTCGGGCCAAGCCTTCTGTCGTCGGATCAATGGAGCAGCCGACGACGCCGGTTTTGGAACCGTTTGCCGGATAAGCTCGCAAGGCGACGACTAAATCTTCCAGTTCGAGAACAGGGAGACCGGTACTCTGACCGACGATTGCTCCGTCGCGTCCGACCGTCCAACCTTCGGCGGGACCGCCGACGACGATATCGCCGGTTTCTTCGTAGAAGAAGACGTATTTCAGTCGGAGAATACCGCAAAGATACCGCATTTCCTCGGTGATTTTCCCGTTATTGTCAATGATCGCCTGTTCCAAACGGTTGAGCGAAATGAGCCGCATCTCGCTTTTTCTCGCAATGTCGCTCGGCAAAGCACTTGTCGTTTGCTGAACCGGAAGCGGGCCGGGAACAAGTCGCACGGACGCCAATACCCCGTCGGCATTGATGAACACCCCGCCGTTAGGAAGACCAACCGGCGGCGTAATGACCTCACCTCGTTGGCGAATACCGGCGTTGGGATCATTATTAACATCATTGTTTATGGCAACAGGGGTGGTATTGAGAGTACCAGCACCACCAGCTGTACTAGGCGCGCTACTGGTCGCTGCCGAAGCGATTCCGACCATCAACACAAATATCACACAGGCTAGGAACGGCCCCAAGCACTTTTTTCGCCAAATCATTAGTCTTATCTCCCTGAAACAGGTTCGTAAACGGATATTACGTGGGTGTAAATCTAATCAGAGCCGCGCACAATCAGAGCCGCGCACGCAGTAAGTGCCCCCAGTGCGCTCTGGTTTATATACCACTCCACGCCCATAGGATAGCATATAAAGAAAGGCGTTGCCACCCGGAACCGACAATAATCGCCCAAAACCGTTTTGGCAAGAGAGTTTGGCAATGGAATGTAGGGATTATAGGGATTGCAAGGGGTTGACGTGCTCAATCAAAAAACTCCGTTACAGCGAGATTTTCCGGCCCAAGGATTGGTCGAGCGATTCGCCGAGCTTGTTCAATTCGCTGATGCGCGCCTGAAGCGAATGAATTTGCTCTCGAAGCGCGTAAAGATGCTCTATCGTCGTTTCAAGGTTTTGAAATACGTGCCGCATTGATTCGGTCATGCTCCAATTCGCCGAGGTTTCAACGATTTCCCGACCCAAACCACGATTGATCGTTAGTAAAAATATTCCCAGTAGCCCTGCGCACCACAAGCCGAGCCAAAAGAGCGAAACAAGATAGTGCGCAAGCGGCCAAATGTCTTTTCCGTGTTGAAACGACTCAATGAAAAAATTGTACGCCGGACGCAATAAAATGAACACCAACATTCCGCCGAGCAGTGTTTCGTAAAGAATTCGATTCGTCCGCGTATCGTACTTGACCGTTAATCGCTCGCAAATCGATTGCATTTCCGTCGAGATCACCTGCATGAACAAATCGCCGGCTTTCTCCGTTTCCTTTAAGGTCTCCTCAAGCGACTGCGGTGGGATTTTTGCGTCCCGGGCAAAACCGCCGAGAACGATGAGCGATTCCCGAATCGTGCTTTCGTTCCAGTATTCCGGGAGCGAAATCTGGTCCTTGTGTTTTTGCGACGTTTGCCAACGCCGGAGTGCCCGAACCCCTTGGACGGTTCCGAGTGCGGCCAGCTGCGGAATCGACCTTGCTCGGGCCAGAGCCATCCCCATCACGATCGATCCGAGTTGCCGGTACAACCGAAGCACGACGGGAAACGGGGTATAACCCCAACGATTCGTGAGGCTGTCAATCAAACGGTTTTCCCAAAGTTTACGGTCTTGGACCAATTCCTGCCGCACTTTTTCCCCCAGGTCCAGGCTAAGCTCCTGCCGCTTTTCCGCGATTTTCTCCTGAAGCAATTCAACCCGGTTCCAGTTGCGTTCGACTTCTTCGCGGCAACACGCAATTGTTTCTCCCGCCAGATCGAAGTAGTTCGCCTGTCGGATTTTTACGGAATGTTCTTCATTCATATCTCGTGTCAAAAGCCGATGCAGTTTGGCGAAATCGCCCGTGAGTTCTTTCCCTTCCAGCTGGTTCGCAAGGGCGGTCTGGGAATCGACCAGATAAATCGTGCCCGGTTCGTATTTTTCTTGCAACGTCTTGCGCCAATCGTCGCGGATATCAACGTCGCGGTCGGCGTGGGTTTGCACAAAAATCAAGCGTGCTCCCGGTGCGGCGTCGGCAAGTTCGTCGGCGACTTTGCGGCTGCGGTATTTTTGCTGCGTTCCGGTAACGACGAGAATATCGCAAAGCGGAAGCACGTTTCGCAACCGGGCAAGATTCGAAAGGCGTCGGTTTTCGTCTTCCGTCGTGTCCGGGTCGGGACAATCGATCAGCACCATTCGGTTCAATGCAGGCAAATCGTGTTTTTCAACGGTCAGATCGGAAACATCGATTCCCCAGTCCGCCGGGTTGATTTCCGGACGACAAACGAGGATCGGCTGGTCGGTTGTCGGACGCTGTTTTCCTTCCCGGACGATCCGTTCACCGAGCAGAGCGTTGACGAGTGTACTTTTTCCGGTCCCGGTCCCGCCGAGAAACGCAACGATCAGCGGCATTCCAATCCGACGCTGTATTGCGGCGGTTCGAGCCGTGAACTGTTCGATCCAATTCCGGCAATTGCGTGCGGGTTCCCAGTTGGGAAGCGACGCCGATAAACTCTGCAAACGATCCCCGATTGATTCCGACTCCGACCAGGATTGCGTGAAATTGTGCATGGAAAATGAATGGTTCAGTAATCTGTATTCTGTCCCCGACCCCCCAATATACCATGAAATCGGTTTGGTATCCAGTGTTTTCATCAGGGCCGCAACTCGAAATTCTCTTCCGGGCAAAACTTGAGGAAAAATTGAAAAAAAATCGGTTTTCGCCTTGCCGTGAATCGCGTTTTTCGTTATTGTCCCGTGATTTTATTTTACCATACTCCGCTTGCGGTGCGAAATACCGGGACGAATAACGATGAAACCCTCGAAAAAACAGGTCTTTTTAACCGGTCTGCTCATTTTCCTGACGATTTTGAGTGCCTGGGCTTGGGACGAATCCTTTGTTGATCCGCAAAATCAGGAATTTCAGGGGTTCGTCGATGCGCCCAACGGTTTTGAACCGGCCATCCCTTATCCGGGCTACGGGTTTAACGATCCCGCTGTCAACTATCAGGACATACCGGCCCCGCTCGAGCCGACGCATTTTGATCCGTACCTCCCTGCGCAACAACCGTCTGAGGTTTATCCGCCGCAATTTTCCGATTCCCGATTGCGGGAAATACAACAATCCGGGCAACCGCAGCAAGCGGCTCCGCAACAATATCTTCCGCCTCAACCGCCGTCGTTTGCTCCGCAGCAAAACCCGCAATCGCTCGGCGGGGCAGACGGGCCGCAGCTCAACTACAGCGGAACCGATCAAAGTCAAATGATTCTCGATGTTCGCGTCGTCGGATACGGACAGATTCCGCTCGAAAAAATACGGCAAAAGGTGAAATCGCGTCCGGGCCGTCCTTACAGCGAACTCCAAGTTGAAGAAGACAAGCGGGCTTTGACGCAGACCGGTTGGTTCATCGATGTCAAACCGAACACCTACCAAGCGAAAGAAGGGGTTACAATCATCTTTGAATTGATGGAGCGGCCGCTGATTCACTACGTCAAGTTCGTCGGAAACAAGACCTACAAGAAATCCAAACTTCTCGAAGAATCGATGATCGCTCCCGGCGATGCGCTTGATCCGATGGCCGTCAATCAGGCAAAGACGCGGATCGAAGATTTCTACAAACAGGGCGGACATAATAAAATTCACGTCGAAATCCTCTGCGGCGACCGTTTGACGGATCGCGGAGCCGTCTTCCTCATCAGCGAAGGACGCAAACAGCGGATCGACCGGGTGCAGTTCATCGGCTGCAACTCCGCGATTTCCGGGGCAAGGTTGAAAACGCAAATCAAATCGAAACCGGGAATTCTGTATATGATCGGCGGGGAGTTTACCCGTGAACAGCTCGACCAAGACGTGGAAAAACTGACCGAATACTACCGGAATCTCGGTTACTTTTTTGCCAAGATCGACCGTGATTTCGTCGAAGGACGCGGATACCTCGGTTTCGGGGCCGAAGATTGCTGGGTTACAGTCCGCTTCATCGTCGAAGAAGGGCCGCGATGCAAGGTTTCCCGCTTGAACATCACCGGCAACCAGGTTTTCTCCCGGCAGGAAATTCTCGAATCGATGAAGAAAATCCGGGTTGGTGAATACTACAACCAGGATGGTCTTGACGGGGATATTAAGAAAATCAAGGACCTTTACGGTCGCAAGGGGCGGGTTTTCACCGAAGTCGATTACGATTTTGTCGTCGACGCTCCGAATCCGAGAACCGGCGTCGTCGAATTGACGCTTGCGATTCGGGAATCGAAACCTGCCCGATACGGCGATGTAACCGTCGATATTTACGATGTCAACGGCGGCAATGATCCGTACACGAAAACAAAGGTGGTCCATAACCGTACACCGAAGGTTCGGCCCGGTGCTCTTATCGACACGAAAGAAATTCGTGACGCCGAACGCCGCCTGAAATACTCGCAGCTCTTCAATTCCAACCCGATGCAAGGGTACCTGCCGGAAGTCATTTTCGAGGTGGATGAGGAAAAACGGAACGAACTGTTTGAAGACGCTCCGGTTGCGACCGGCGAATTTGGTATCACACGCGGTCAAACACAACCGACGCAATTTCCCATGCCGGTTGCTCCGCATTTGAAACCGGTCAACCCGAACGAGCAGCAGATTCAATCGATTCTCCGGGACGAAGTGAAGCAGATGGATCAGCTTCTTGACCGCACAATGGAGCGGGACGAGCAAATCCTTCAGCAAAAACAACAGCAAAAACAAGAACAAAACATCAAAGGGGCACGTCCGAAGTTTACGCAAAACGAGCAGGAAAAACCGATGCTCATTCTCGGACAAACCCGTACGGTTCCCACCGTGCCGACGGCGACGACAAGTCCCGGCCTGTCCAGTGGTGTTACGTCGGGTCTCGGACAGCAGAGTGTTACGCCGGTCGCCACAAATACGACCAGCAACACGCAAAGCGGCGTCCAACCGTTCGAGGCTCCCCGTGAAAACACGCCTTACGGTTCCGTAACGAGCAATTATCCCCAGGCAACGCCGGCGACAAATTCCAACGGCGTCTCCCCTTACGCTCCGGTAACTTCGACCGGTCCGTTTGGAAGTTCGACTTACGACGTCAACGCACCGCAGGCACCGGCCCCTTCCGTCTATGATTCACAGTTTGCGTACAATAACACCAACAATCGGGGCCTGCTTGCTCCGCCGCAGCCGTATATTCCGGGACACAACAATCCGTCAACGCAAGCTGGCGGGCTTCTCGGACCGGTCTTTCCCGGTTCAGCGGGTCTGGATCACCAAAACACCGTATTTCTCAATCCGAAACCGGGACCGATTATGACCGTTCCGGCAAAAATTCGCGTTCAGGAAACGATGACCGGGCAATTCCGGGCAAGCGTCGGCGTCAACTCGGACTCCGGCCTTGTTGCGAATTTTCTGTACAAAGAGGACAACTTCAACTGGCGTCGTCCGCCGCGCAATCCGTTTCGTCTGGAAGATTGGCGCAACGCTTTTCGCGGAGCCGCCGAACGGTTCAAGATCGACGCCTCGCCGGGAACGCGGTATCAGCGTTACGAAGTCGCCTGGGAGAATCCACATTTCAGGGACACGAATTGGTCGCTTGGCCTGAGCGGGTTTTATTACACGCGGTATTACTCCGAGTGGCGTGAAAACCGCGTCGGCGGAACGGTGTCACTCGGATACCTTTTGACGCCGGACCTTTCATTCAATACGTACTACAAGGGGGAGAGCGTCCGGATTTACGATCCGATTACGACGACGGTCGAGGACTTGAATCGCGTCCTGGGAACGAATGCACTCCACACGTTCGGGATTCGTCTGACCCATAATACCCGGGATAATGAGTTTTTGGCAACGGAAGGGCACCTGCTTTCGCTCACGGCGGAACAGGTCGTCGGCACGTTCCAATATCCGCGTTTGGGGGCCGACCTGAGACAATACTTCATGCTGCATGAACGGCCGGACTCTTCGGGTCGCTGGGTACTGGGTTTCCGCAGTGCGGCAAGCTGGACGGACATCGACACGCCGATTTTCGAACGTTATTACGCCGGCGGTTTCACGACGCTTCGCGGTTTCGATTTCCGTGGGGTGTCACCGCGAGAGGACTGGATGGCCGTCGGCGGTAACTTCGAGTTCTACAACTCGGCGGAACTCTTGTTCCCGATCACGGCGGACGACATGATTCGTGGTGTCGTGTTCGTCGATACCGGTTGCGTGCAATCGCGGATCGACGAATGGGACCAGAAATACCGCATCGCTCCGGGATTCGGCGTGAGAATCACCATCCCGTTCATGGGACCGGCTCCGATTGCGTTCGACTTTGCGTTCCCGATCACGAAAGACCCGTCCGACGTGACGAATATGTTTAGCTTCTACGTTGGGTTCATGCGGTAAAATCTAAAATGAGAAATGAGAAATGAGAAATGAGGTTCTGCCGTCTGCCGTCTGCTGTCTGCCGACTGCTCTGTTTCTGTTTTGCGCAACGCTTTTCGGCCAGATTTATCCTCCCGCTGCTGTTTCCGTTACGGAAAACCGTGAAAATCCGGTCGGGCTGATGCGGCTTCACCTCGCCTGGGGTTGGGGAACGCAGACCGCCTGGAACGGCACCGTTTCTCTGACGGAAGGGACCATCGCTTCGCCGGTTCCGCTCGGTGATTCCACGGAGACGCCGGGCACGTTTTACGTCGTGGGGGGCGAACTCCGTTTGAAGCAAAACGAATCGAACCGATGGAGCGGATTTCAATGGACCGCTTGCGCTCCAATCACGGCGTCGGTTCAAATACGGTTACAAAATTCCACGACAAACGAATGGTACGAAAAGGAAATTCCCCTTGCGGAGCTTGTCGGGGAAACGTTTGAGCAACCGATGGATTCCCAGGGAAACCGCCTGGTTCTCCGGCGTGTCGGCGGTGATGAACTTGCAGTTGTTCCCCGGCACGATTCGCTCGTGTTCGGACCGGGCGAATTGCTTTCGTTCGATTTGTACCCGCGATTTGTGTCTGCGGAATTTGACGGCACGCAATACGTCGAATTATCCCTTTGCCAGGCAAGAACGGAGGAAAAAATACCGTACACTCAGCAGATTATCCCGATCACCGCAAATGCCAGTGATTATTGTACGCCTGTTTCCGTCCGGCTCCCTCATAAGTCGGGTGTGTACGATATCGTCCTCGCCCTGAAACGGAAAGCATCGGAAGACTCGAAAATCGCACGGCGGACCGTCCAGGTCGTCGTGGTCGATTCGGTGAACCATTGGACGACGTCGATTCGGGAACCCGGCAACCTCTCGGCACTGAAAACGGAAGAGGTGTTCACGCTCGACGGTTCCGATCCACAATGGAGTCATGGGAAAATTTCAGCCCGCGAAACGCCGTATGGAACGCTTACGACGCTTGCCGACGCTTCCGATTGGGTGATGTATTCGATTCCGATAAGGCAGGTCAACGAGCCGCATGTTTTGGAGGTCGAGTATCTTTCGACCGATTCGCAATCGCTTGGTATCAGTATTCTGGAACGCTCCGAAAACGGCGGACTTGATCCGGTTTCGATTGACAGCGGCGTTGATCGGGCCGACGAAATCACCGACAGCACGACGGCGGAGCGGATATTAACGCACAGAATTCTCTTTTGGCCGAAAACGCCGTCGCCGCTGGTGCTTTTGAGCAATCAACAGGAACGTCGGGTGGCGGCGTTCGGCAAAATCCGGCTCTATCAGGCAACCGGTTCGTTTCCCAAAGCGTTTACGGAAAATTCCGGTCGGCTTTTCGCGGCGTATTTGCATCGTCCGACCTTTGCGGAAAATTTCGGTGCAACCCGAAAAACCGGTGAGGACTCAACCGATTGGGTCACGTTTTTCGAGGGTGTCAACCGGTTTTCCGACTACCTGCAAAGCGTCGGATACAATGGAGCGATGATTTCCGTTTGTGCCGATGGGAGCACGATTTATCCCGGCGAAACCGTTGCGTCGACGCCGAAATTCGACTCCGGCGTCCTGCTTGCCGACGGAGAAGACCCGATTCGCAAGGATGTTGTGGAACTGGTCGCAAGGGTTTTCGACCGCGAAAAACTGACGCTCCTCCCCGCAATTGATTTCAACGCCCCGATCCCACGCCTGGAAGAACATATCCGACAAGCCCGATCCGATCAGGAAACACCAGCTCAATTCGCAGGCCGAAGCGGATACTATTGGGTCGGTCCGAACGGGAACACCATTACTCAAACCCGCAAGGATTCCCCGGGAGGTCTTCCGTACTACAATCTGCTGCATCCGGCGGTTCAAGAGGAAATGCTCAACACCGTGCTGGAGATTTTGGTTCGATACGGAAATCATTCGTCGCTGGGCGGAATTGCCGTACAATTATCTGCCGACGGTTTTGCACAGCTCCCGGAGGAATGTTGGGGAATGGACGATTTTACGATTGCCTTGTTCCAGGAAGAAACGCAAATCCGAATTCCGGTTAGCGCAACGGAAAACCGGTTTGCCGAGCGGTACGAATACATTCGAACCCGTTGTTTGGAAAGCTGGATTCGTTGGCGGGCCAAAAAAGTCGCCGCCTTTTACCGGAAAATGTGCCAAATGATCGTTCATTTCCGGCCTGACGCCAGGTTGTACCTTTCCGGTGCGACGCTTTTGGACGGCGAACACACGCAAAACGCTTTTTATCCGGTGCTTTCGAGGAAACCGGACACCATGCAAACGCTTCTCGTTCTCGGATTCGACCTTGATGCGTTGAAGAAAGAACGTTCGCTCGTGTTTTTGCGTCCCTGGAGAACTTCGTTTTCCGGTCAACCGGCAACCGTTGCCGCGCAAATGGAAATGGAGCAGGCGGAATTGTTCGCCCCGCTTTATCGTAACGAAAACGGGGCCGCCGCGATTTTTTACAATCACAATAATGCGGTGCGCCTCCCGTTCTTTGAGCAAAACGGTCCGACTCAACCGGCGGAAAATCGTTTCACCCCGCAGTTTACCTTCCAGACGGTTCCTTCGGCGGAGCAAAACCGTAAACGCTTTCTCCGGGAACTGGCGAAATCCGACATGCATACCTGTTTCGACGGCGGACAATTTCTTTCGCTCGGTCAGGAAGATTCGCTCGCCGATTTGATCGCCGTTTTTCGCCGTTTACCTGTGGTGCCGTTCCAAACTTACACTCCCAGGCGGCCTCTCGAAAACGCCGGGTACACGCCCCAAAACGTGACCAATTACGGGACGATCCAATTGGCGGCCGCAAATAATCCGGTGCAAACGACCGAACACTCCACAATGACACCACCGTATCCGGATTCGATTCAACCGCTCGTTGTTCGATACGCGCATACGGAAGGGGAAACCATTGCGTATATCGTCAACAACGCAGCGTTTCATGTGGAAGCGAAGATTACGTTTACGGCCAATTCCGAAACGAAATTAACCGAGTTGACAGGAAGGCGAGATATTCCGGATGCTGCCTGGGCGGGAAGACGTTTGACTTGGCGCGTCGTTTTGAAACCTTACGATCTTTTGGCGGTTCGGCTTTCGGATCCGGCAAGCGTTCCGGTAGACGTTGCCGTGAAATATTCGGACGAAATTTGCGGTCCCCAGGGCAAACTGCGGCAAGTGTTCGACACGTTAATCTACGCAATCGACCACCCGATTCCGTGGAGCGGCCCGGAAAATTCCGTCTTTGAAGCGGGGCCGGAAGGAGGAACGCAAATTCCCGGCTGGACCAAAATCGGCAATGAAACGTTCACCGCCAAAATCGACGGGGAACACAAAAAGTCGGGCAACGGCAGTTTGCAGATGATCGGTTTCGGCCCCTCCGGCGGCGTGGTAAGCAATTCGTTCCCCTCGCCGCAAACCGGACGATTATTTGTACACTTTTGGGTCGGGCTGGAGGAAGAAACGGAACGATGTCCGCTTCGTTTGGCCCTGACCGGTCGGGACCGGAATTCGCAAACACCGTTTTTGCGAACCGTGCCGTTGGAACAAATGGTGTCAAACGCTCTGGAGAATGTTGTGCCAATTGACGGCGTGCGCTGGTTTTCCGTTACGGTTCCGTTCACGCAATTACCGCTTAATTCGCTGGAAAACCTTGCGATTCGCCTGGATTTGACCGCCGAAGGGACCGTTTGGATCGATGAGATTCGCCTGGATTCCATCGCGTTCACCGAGTCGGAACGGATGGAGCTGTTGAAAATGATCAGCGTTGCAAGTTATCTTCCGACGAGCAATCGGGTTTCGGATTCCGTTGAGCTTTTGGAAGGATTTTGGGCACAATTGCTTTTGGAAAACAATATTGAAACACCTTCCCTTCTGGCGTCAGCCCGGCTTGCCGCTCCCCGTCCGCCGTACGCAGCGGAATATCGGGGGGGGGCAAGTAAAAAAGTGGAACCTCCGAAAAAACCGACGCCGCAAACCGAAAAATCCCCCTCCTTTTTCAGTCGGTTCAAGTTTTGGTAATCCGTACCTTTTTTACCATGTCAATAAATTGACTTGAACACGTCAACGAACCAGACCCAATCAGAGCCACGCACGGAGCAAGCGGTTTTCACGTTAGGAACAGTATAAAAAATAAGGGTGTAGCCGCGATTTTAGGTCGTTTTTCGTTCCGAAAACTGGGGTTACCGCAATTGCTCCGTGCGCGGCTCTGACTGTGCGCGGCTCTGATTGGGTTTTGGTTCGTATACACCCAAAGTAAGGGGGGGGTTATTTTTTGGTACAACCGTAATATCATGTATACTCCCAAATCTTGATGTTCCCCAATGAAAATGAAAAATTCCGTTTTTGTCTGTTTTTTCCTGCTTGCTTTCGCCGGTTCGGCGGCTTCCTGCAACGCTCAGGAGCTTGGGCCAAACGCAGGAAAACGGTTGATCCTCAAAACGCTCGCCGCCTATCCCCACGACAAAAACGCCTACACGCAAGGATTGATTTTTTACGACGGTTTTCTCTACGAAAGCACCGGCCAGTACGGCAAGTCGTCGTTGCGAAAAGTCGAAATCAAGACCGGAAAAGTTCTCCAAAGCACGGCCTTAAAATCCGATTTCTTCGGCGAAGGTTTGGAACGGGTCGGCGATTCCCTTTACCAGTTGACCTGGCAGGAAGGTCTTTGTTTCGTGTACGATTTGAAGACGTTCCAGTATCAAAAATCGTTTCAGTATCCCGGCGAAGGCTGGGGACTCGCTTACGATGGAACGCACCTGATCCTCAGCGACGGAACGCCGACGCTCCGGTTTTACGCTCCGGCGGATTTCACGTTTCAAAAACAAGCGGAGGTCGTCGAAATGGATTCGCAAAACCGACAGAAAAAAATTCGTAACTTGAACGAATTGGAAATGGTCGAAGGGGAACTTTGGGCGAACCGGTGGAAATCGGATCAAATCGTCCGAATCGACCCGAAAACCGGTCGCGTGATCGGTTGGGTCAACTGTGCCGCGTTTGTTCCGAAGGAATACCGGGAGGAACACCACACCGAATGCGTTCTTAACGGAATCGCGTATGATCAAGAGACCCGGACGTTGTACATTACCGGAAAAAACTGGCCGGTCCTGTATGAAATTCAAGTCAATTGGGAATAAATTGTCCCGCGTTTTTCAGCCATTTACACTTTGAACGGACATGTCCTCCACGCTTGATGAAAAAGCCCTCCTCCAACAGGGGATGGAGTTGATGAAAAAGAAAGAATTTCAACAGGCGGTTGAAGCGTTCGATAAAATGATCGACGCCAATCCGCATTTTATTGAAGCGTATTTTTGCCGGGGCAATGCGCTGGAGGCAATCGGGAAATACGATTTGGCGTTGGACAGTTACTCCAGTGTCCTGAAATACAATCCCAAAGAACCGGCCGTTTATTTCAACTGCGGTTGCGTCTATCGGAGGAAAAACGAGTCCGCCAAGGCAATTCAACAATACAACAAGGCGATCGAACTGAATCCGAATTATGCCAAAGCGTTCTACAATCGCGGTTTGGTTTATTTTTCGGACGGAAACATCGACAAGGCTTTCCGGGATTACGATAAGGCGATCAGTCTTGATCCCCAGGACCCCGACGCCTACGTCGCTCTTGGTTTGCTCTATATCGTAAAGAACGATCCGGACAAGGCGATTGAACTGTACGATAAAGCGATTGCAATCGATCCCAATCACCTCAAAGCGCACGGCAATCGCGGAAACGCATTGGAACAAAAAGGAAATCTGGAAGCCGCTCTCGAGGAATACGCCGAGGTCATCAAATGGAATTCCAGGGACTATAAAGCCTACATGAATCGCGGCTACGTTTATTGCCAGCAGGACAAGCATGAATTGGCTCTGGCCGATTATACCAGGGCGATTGAACTGTATCCGAAATACGCCAAGGCGTATGCTTGTCGGGGAAGCGTTTACGCAAAACTGAAAAACGCAAGAAAGGCTCTGGAAGATTACGAAGAGGCCATTCGACTTGCTCCGAAAGACACGGAACATTACATCAGTCGCGGGCAGGCAAAAAATTCACTGGGCGATCAGATCGGAGCAATTGAGGATTTTAAGGAAGTGATCCGGATGGACCCGAACAATACTTCCGCCTGGTTTAATCTTGGTTCCATTCACGGCAAGCTGGGAAACATTGAAGAATCGATCAACGATTATTCTGAAGTGATCCGGAGAGTTCCGAACAATGCTGCGGCGTACTGCTATCGTGGTGTTGCGTATACACGGCTGGGCAAGCTGGACGAAGCCTTGGCCGATTACGAAAAATCGATCCGATACGACCCGAGTTACTCAACGGCCTACTTCAATCGCGGACTGGTTTTTCGTATTCAGGGACAGTTGAAGCAAGCGATCTCAAGTTTTACGAGTGCGATCAAATTCAACCCGACCTATATTCCCGCTTACAAAAACCGGGCTGTAACGTGGAACATGATCGGCAACAAGGAAAACGCCGAGGCCGACCTGCAAACGATTGAGCAACTTACCAATCCCGGATCGGCCTCTGCCGCGCCGCAAAATAAAGAGTGAGAATCGTCGTTTCCAGGAGGATTGCAAAGTCGCTTTTTTCCTGGGAACGCAGGCTTCCAGCCTGCCAGTGAGTTCGTAGGTAACTGTCAAAAAATAATATGCCCAAAATTATGGGGTAAGCGTTTTTTCGACCGGGATTTCAAGGAATTGTGGGCGTTATAATCGTACAATGGGTATTTTAAATTTTGACAGTTTCTAGGCATTCTACCTGTGCAGGGCGGAGACCTCATTCCGCAACCTTCGCGCAGGCTGGAAGCCTGCGTTCCCAGGAACTTTGCAATCCTCCTGATCGTCGTTTCTTGACCGTTTGACATTCTTGCAAAAACGAATTATACTGCGCCGAACTCGTTTGCATTTTTCTCCCTTCTCATTTCTCAAAAACATGGACTGCAAAAAATCGGAAAATCTCAAAAATTGTACCTGCACTTACTTTGACTGTATATTTTAAATTCGTCGATGTAAGATGTTTTGTACACGTCGTTTATAGTTTTTTCGATGAAAGTGTTTTGCGGTCATGTTTCGTTGCATCCAACGGGTGGCGGTT
>Ga0209628_10000931_pt1 | contig 18406 bp, 12 predicted proteins | sample TergutCu122P4_FD_187285 | JGI IMG/M metagenome (GOLD analysis project Ga0209628, IMG submission 187285) | Cubitermes ugandensis P4 segment gut microbial communities from Kakamega Forest, Kenya - Cu122 P4 (SPAdes) (version 2) | ecosystem: Host-associated > Arthropoda: Insects > Digestive system...
TAACAGCTGTCAAAGTTTCAAACTTCTCTTGCCATTATCTCCGTAACCGTTCAACTTTGGATATAGGTGTTTTGGGTTATATCGGTATAGTTTAACATAAGGAACACCCTCCCGAAGTTTGGCCCTCTCCTCCTGTGACACCCTGTATACTTTACGTTTAACTGCTTTACTCATAGCTCTAGGTCTTAATATTTGTCCTTGACTACAGAAACATCGAGCGCATGCAGCAATCCTTGATTTTATTTCTTAACTTATAGTTTTTTTAAATTATCAATGTTCATAAATATCTAAAATTTTGAACACCTTCAAATGCCTGTCTATTATCATGTCGTGCTCTAAGTTATTTATATTTCTGTTTATTTTCGTGTGTTTTTGTTTTTCTTTACTTTTCCATTTAACGGCGTTGAAATACAGAAAGCTTATAAATTCATACACTCTCATTAGTCTGCACATGTCCAATCATGACATACGTTAACGTCAGTGGGAAGATGGCGGCTGAAGTTTGATAGCATGAAAATGTATATCCATTTCGCAGTTGGCGACGAATATGTGTAAATGGTGACGCAGATGGTCGTAGGTCAATCTTTTCGTACCTTCGATTTGAAGATGTTTGCGGTGTGCCGGATGAAACTTCAGTGCGGCCGCAGGATGCCGACCTTTGCTTTAAGCTGTGAAGTTAGTTGCGATCTTTAAAGCAGGAGATGGCAAGGAGGAAAACCCAGTGAAACCTTCGCAAGATTACCTGCTATACCGACTAGGCCATGGGCAGGATGGTTCGGGGCTCGAATCTCATTAGGAGCAAGAGATTTTTCTCTTCTCCAAAACATCCGGGCAGTCTCTGGGGGTCCATTCAGCCTTCTGTTCAGTGGGTACCGGGGTTCCTTCCCCGGGGATAATGCGGACGGGGCGTGAAGTTAACTCATCTAGTATCGAGATTGATAATGAATGGCGCTGTACCTGTGTTCCCCCTTTATGCCTCCAAGCAGTGACAGTGAAAACTTCACCATTTTTACCTTTAGCGGTATCCAGGTGTAGACATTTTATCCGTGGACAAAGAGGGCAAGAAGTAGGATGTAGTGGAAAGCTCCGTAGAGTGCGAGGAGAGTAGCCATCATGCTCAGAACACTTGGCATCTGTTGATGTAAATGCTGCCTCGTGTCGTCGCGCGTTACATAAGCGGACAACGCGACGGATGGATTTCTTACGTAACGCGTTTGCCTTGTGCGCGTTCATCTTGTCTCCTCCATTGCATTCCGACGTTCGTTTTGATGATTTAACATATGCGCCAAATACAATGAACGTGTTCATTGGCAGCGAGTATCTCTCGGCGAATTCCTCCTATTTCGATGGTTCAGTTTTAATGGTGCATCAATCATCCAATTGTACGTCTTGGGTGAATTGCCTTGAATGGCCGAAGTAACCCATTGACTGATGAGCTTAATGAACAGATTACGTAGCGTATTAAATAACTGCCGAAATAACTAGGTTAGATACAGAGTGTGTTGGAAATACACGGGGTCACCGAGGGGCGACTGCTTACCAAGGGAGGAAGTATAACTCGAATTTTTTAGGTGGGAGCGAGCCTAGCCCATCTACGGAAATACCGTAACGATAGCTGCTGATAAGAAGCATAGATAGCACAGAAAACCCGTTTATAAAATCATATTTCTTATTGTCATGAACACTTTTCACATTTGTATTTAAGTCTGGAGTATAATTTACAAGAAAAGTGTTTTGATTATACTGAATGAATGCAATGCACGTATAATTCTGGCATCGCTTTTATTGTCGTCACTTCTACACCTGAATCTCCATGGACTGAAGGTTCTGTGGCTGCAGTTATTCATTTCGCATCTCCCTCCATTCTTGCTGCATGCCCCATCCATCTAATCCTTGATCATCGTAAAAATATTTTGTGAAGAGTGAAAATCATGGAGATACTTATTATGCAGTTTTGTACATTCAGTTACTTTCTGGCTCTTGTATCGCAGTACTCGCAGTATCCTGTGGCTTATGACCCTGAGTGTGTGTGCTTTCCTTCACTGCTCCATAGCTCTTGCATTTGGTCACCAGTTTCTCACTGTGGAGGCTTGTGTGCGATACGGGGAAGGCCGTGTGGTGTTTTTGTTGAACAGAGTGGCACTGGGACAGGATTTTCTCTCAGTACTTCAGTTTCACACATCACTCTTATGCATTCTTGCGTTTGGAAGACGGTCATTGGACTCATTAGAAGCTGAAGTTCTAACAGACAATGCATCATCCTACTCCACGAATAAAGAAAAGTGTCCATCCTGTAACAAGTTTCATATCCGTATAAGTAACATGTGAAGTAATAACATTTCATGTTTTAATCATTTATGTTTTTAAATATGACCTTCGAAGCACGAGATTCAGAACTGAATGGTTAGAATAATTACATGAATTTTTTATGCAATTTCTTCTTGGTTTTTATTTGTAATTAATATATTTTATTTTATTTTTGCATCATGTACATACTTGCCTTCTTTATATCAATTTACTAGAAAAGAGAGGTTGTGAAAATTCTTTTGAAGATATCCCTGAACCACCCTGTCCATCCGTTTATGGTGTATGCCCTGAAAGCAAGGGAGTGGATTTGCCCTCTCTCAGAAAATGAGCTGTCATGGAATTGGTTTATGCAGGTGAGCTGTGAGGAATATTGGTGCTGTGCTGTAAGTTTGGTATCCCTGTGGCTAGGCAGCAGCACCAGTCAGCATTATTGATTTGATACACCTACTGCCTCTTGCTCTTTTTATCGCTCCCCATTCAGACGTCTCCTCCCCCTCACTTTTACACTTTCCTGTACCTCTGCCTTGGGGTTCTGCTTCCACCCCAAGTAGGTTATAAAATAGAGCATTCACACCTCACCAGCCACCACAACTTAAGTCTTATCAGGTGGGAGAAGAAAACTGTGTGCTGAAAATATCGTTATGTGCTTGTCTGAAATTTAAAGGTGTAAACACATATATAGACGCAAACAAAGAATTGAATTTACTTCATTTGATTTACGGTTGGGTAATTTGATGTGATCATTAAGTATTTTAAATGCAATAATTAGCATATTCCATGAGTGTTATATTCAGTTAGTGTTATGCTTCTACATGTAAAAGTGTACTGAAAATTAATGTTTTGTAAGCTACATACATTTTTGTGGAGTAATGCGCTGAAGTTGTTGATATCCAGATAATTCAGGCTAGTTTTATGCGTGACGTCCAAGTGTAAACAATGAATTATTTTTTTATTCACAGTTAATTATTTTCATCATTTTGTGATCACCTCGATTAATTTTTAGCAGCAGATGATTTTAGGAGAATTTGAAGAAGTATATTAAGAATTACATAATGACTGAATACATGTAATTGATAAGTTTTTCCTTATCTGTCATAATGGATACTCCTGCAGAATGTGTGAACTCTGGAGTTATTTCAGCTTATAGGAATTTTTATAGTAGTGTGTGACTTTATTTGTTAATTTTTGTTTAGTTATTAGTTATTCTCTTCATTTGGTGCATGTACCCATTGATAAAATTTATTGTGTCAGTTTCTGTTGTCTGAATCGTGATTTGTCAAATTCAGTCTAACAAAGACCGAATACTGTTGGGCAGATATTAATGTACATGATTTCTGTTCTTTTTCAGACAAGTAGTCCATACTGGTCACGGGATGACATCTACATTGATGATGATGGCAGCCTGGAGGGTTCAGGTGGAGGTCAGCGGGAGGTGAAGGATGACCTGGAATCCAGTGGGTCAGGGTTTGGTCCAGATGATGAAGATTCATACTCTGGCTCAGGTGGTGAGTCTATATTCTAGGCACGGGCTGTTGTGTTGCCTGCGCATTATCCCCCACCTGCATGTCATATGTTGTGTCCTTAGCCTGCACCGCAAGTGTTGGGAGCAAAATTGAGTTCTTTGCACATGCAGAGCAAAATTGAGTTCTTTGCACATGCAACACAGTTGGGAGATGCAAGAAGCATTTGATTTATAAGCATCTGTATATGACTGTAACTGTAAGGTGGTGTCCTGTACAAAAGTGATGGCATTGTAAAAAGTTCTGCATGTAAATGAATTCAGCCAGGTAGTCCTTTTACAGAAGTGAATATAGTGTAAGGAAATCTGTACATGCATGCATACAGTGTAAGAAGTTCTCTGCAGAAGCAAATGCAGCAGTGTAAAACATTCTGTAAGAAATTCTGTACATAACATGAATGTAGTGTAACAAGACTGTACAGAATTGAATGCAGCAGTGTAAGAAGTTCAGTACAGAAGTGAATACTACCTGAGTAGTTCTTTACAGAAGTGAATACACAGTGCGTCTACTAAGTTTTAGGACTGGCATTATAAAAAGTATTTGCGTGAAAGAAATGACACTTTTATTGTTTAGTTTTTGACATACATCCCTTATAACTGTACACACAGATTTGCACGGTCATACAGCTTCTGGATGCCTTTGTAGAAGTAGTCCTTTGCAATGGTGTTTAATGTACTTGTCATGGCTTTCTGTTGATTGCCACAGCAGACAGTGATCCTGACTTCTTTAAGAAGATTGTAACTGGTGATGAGATATGGTATTTTGCCTACTATCTGACCACTAAATGTCAATCTGCTGCATGGGTCGGAGAAACCTTGCCACGGCTGAAAAAATTGCGATTTCAGAAGTCTCGTGTGAAGACCATGTTGGTGAATTTCTTCAATTGGCAAGGTGTAATCCACAAAGAATTTGTTCCAGAGGGTGAAACTGTCAATGCAGTGTACTACAAAGGTGCAATGGATAGGCTCCTAAACAGAATTCAACGTGTTAGACTGGGCACGTGTGAATCTGGTGACTGGTTCCTTTTGCACAACGCCCCGTCCCTCAACGTGACAATCATCAAGCAATTTTTGGCTCAACAAAAAGTGACTGTGCTCGACCACCCTCCGTATTTGCCAGATTTAGCACCTGCTGATTACTTTTTGTTCCCAAAAGTGAAACCCCACTTGAAGGGGCGTCTCTTTGACTCGATTGCGGACATCCAGAAAGCCGTGACAAGTACATTAAACACCATTGCAAAGGACGACTTCTACAAAGGCATCCAGAAGCTGTATGGCCATGCAAATCTGTATGTACAGTTAGAAGGGATGTATGTCAAAAACTAAACCATAAAAGTGTCATTTCTTTCACGCAAATACTTTTTATAATGCCAGTCTTAAAACTTAGTAGACGCACTGTGTACAGTATAATGACGTTTGTACAGAAGGGTATTCAGTCGAAGGAGTAGAACCACCTTTCACCTGCCACTAGATTCGCACATGCCGCTGGATTTGCATTTCAGAAGACATTGTAGTATGGAAGGTTTCAGAGTGGGAGAAATGGATTTTCCCAAGTATGGGTAATATAAAATTTGTTTTTACCAGTGATTGGGACAGTTTCTGATGTAGTCCCACAGATCCTTCTGTTCATGCAGCACGAGGAAATGATATCTCTGCCCAGTCTTTTCATTGATGTCACACATCCAGGGATAAGGATGGCCATGCATGACTGCAGCATGAGCTGTGTGGTTGAGAGCTGTACTGTGAGACAAGTGCAGCTGGTTGTCCTGTCTGATCATCAGATGTAGAAACAATACAAAGGAAAATCGGTTAAATCTGATGATGCATTATGCCTGCCTATACATTTTACCAAGATCGTTGCTGCAGAGATTGACATGGCAACTGTGACCTCATTGTGTAACTTGTGTGATGGAGGGCTTGAACGTATTGTTGAAGTTAGATTGTAATGGATTATGCATTTATGAAATTAAAGGAATAACATTACAGGCTCAGAAGTCTTTGATGGTATGAAGTATACAGTTAGTGTGAACAGTATCACAATTCCTTTTGAACATTGCTGTACCAAGGCAGAGAACAAGTGTCCAATTTTACTTTAAAAGTATACCACAAAGAAAAGTTACATAAAAATGCTGGCATATGATCACTTATTTCAGGTTGAAGTAGATTATGTAGTGTGCCCTGCTGCAGCTGTGTTGCAATATCAGAACAAGTGTGTGTGAACTGTGACCTGTGAATTTGGAAGCCGCTTGTAAAAAATTAATCTAGTCTACACTGGTTTTCACAGTTTGTCAAAGGAATAGTGCCTTGTCAGTGCTTGCTTTTTGGTAAATAGTGTAAGGGAAGTATTGTCTTTGTAATAAATAAATAAATAAATATTAAGTAATTAGAAATGGAAATACTGTCAAATCTGGAAGCTTTTGATTCTCTGCTACACATATTTACTGTTGCTGTCATGACTTGATATACAGTAATAGGGTGGCAGAGATGAATAGTCCATGAATATAATGCACACAGTGCATGCCCTGGAGTTTTGTCAACATGGCAAGTTCCAGCAATATGTTGTCTGTGTAATATCCAGTTAGATCACAGTGGTTATGGTCTAACTATTAGCGCTAGTAATTTGAAAATCTAAATTGTACAGTTGCTGCCATATTCTTAAATGTTTGCATAGTTGTAGTTACGTATTGGCAGTGATGTTGGTTGTAGAGGTAGAAGTTATTCCACTTGTGAGTGTGTGGTGTAGTAAGCTGTTTTGTTATTCACAGTCCTCAAAGTGGGATTAAGGTAGTGTGACTGCAGTGACTGGTAAAGTCTTTTTACAATGTGCATACTAGTAGCAGTGTTGGTTTGCTCTTCAATTAGTCATGTAGGAGCCCAGGTGAACTAAACAGAGTATTCTTCTGTACACCAAAACTGTTCAGGGCAGGGTGTGTGTGTTTGTGTGTGTGTGTGTGTGTGTGTGTTTGTTTAAGATTACTTGTCAGTTGTGCATTTGCTAAATCAACATATTATGCATGGGTTAGTCTGAAATTGATGTTTTGAGTTTATTTGACAAGATGTTGTAAAGATTTTGGTTAGTGGGCATCTGGAAGTTATTAAAACCAGGTGGCCTGCATCCACATTACCTGGCTTCAAGCCATAGGCCAAAACAGTGCTTTATATGCTTACATTTAACAACTGTGTACAGCAACAGTTCAGTTATTCAGTAACAAGGTGATGTATAAGCTCTTCTTTTCATCCTCTTTATTGTTTGTCAATGAAATTTTTTCTTTATGTGGCAGGCAATGTGGGTAGTCAGATCTAAACAGGGTATGATTGTGAGCTTGATTTGTGGTTTGGATTGGAAGACAGGAAATGAATATGGAATTTTTGTAGAGAGATGTCTGGAAAATGACTACTTGGGTAGGAGGAGAAGATAGTAGTTGTACATACATAAGTGGCTTGGGTTGAAATTTAGTGGTGAGATTTGGTGTTTAACTTTTCGGTTTTACTGTCAGATTTGGATGTTTTTTTCATTTGTTAGTATGCAGTGTTGTACTGTTTCATGGCGGTGGAGCTGAGCATGATAATTGACATGTCTTGCACTGTTACCGCTTGTATGTTTCCTCATAGAGAACCCTGTGTTTTGTGTGTTTTAACATGTTTTTTCTTTAGGTATTCTTGTTTTCCCCCTTTTTTATTTGTCCATGACCCCACATTTTCCATTTTGTGCACAAGGTCGGTAAAAATGTCACCAATTCTGTTCATGTGTTTGTGGTAGCTGTCTGGTGTATGAATAATGCTGTTTGCATGTGTTTAGGAATTACCTGGGATGAAAGTTTAGCCACTTACTTATTTGTGGTTTATATAACCATTTGAAAACTTAACTAAACTTGAATTATGTGTAGAAACTTGAGTTCCTACCACATGGTAAACACATGCTATTTCCAGTATGGTTACCATGCAATTCCTGCTGTGTAGGGAAGTAATCGCTGTGTGATGTGATAATCACACAAAACTTGACATACACTCAGTAGGCAGATTTTAGGATTCTTCAATTTTAAAGCTGGTGATAACACTGGATCTTTAAATGTTAATGGTGCTGCCAGTAGTTCAGACTATTTATCCTAAAATAAAGAGAGAGATTAGTGAGTAGTGAGTTGGAGAGCATGGTGATGGAAGTAGGCAATGCTTGATTTGAGATACTGTAGTGGCATTTGCCTGGAGGGACAGAAGAAATTCAAGAAAAACCTCTTAGTGAGTTGGAGAGCATGGTGATAGAAGTAAGCATTACCTGCTTTGAGATGCTATAGTGGCATTTGCCTGGAGGGACTGAAGAAGTTCAAGAAAAACCTCATAGTGAGTTGGAGAGCATGGTGATGGAAGTAAGCATTGCCTGCTTTGAGATACTGTAGTGGCATTTGCCTGGAGGGACTGAGGAAACTCAAGAAAAACCTCTTAGTGAGTTGGGGAGCATGGTGATGGAAGTAAGCGTTTGGTTTGAGATACCATAGTGGCATTTGCCTGGAAGGACAGAAGAAACTCAAGAAAAACCTCAAGGTAGATGGTCCCTGGCTGAGGTTTGAACCAGGAACCTTCAATGTATAAAGCCACAATGCTGTACACTCAGCTGCAGCGTTGCTTGAGTCTTCGGGGGTTACTGGCTACCTTTGTTGCCTACAATGAAAGCCAGGAAAATATGATACCACTTGCCAGATCTGTACTTGATCAACATTAATGATCTGTTAATCTTGGTGCTTGAAGTAGCATAGTTAACAACTCCACAGCTGGTATATATTTTGTTTTGGGAGCATGTTGTGCACCTCACCTCCCCACTGATGTGTTCTCATGGCACTTGCTTGATGATGGCAGTGTTGTAAAGAGACCATGAGATAAGGACATGAGCTGTTCTGGACATGGTGGTAAAGATATGTAGTGTGCCTTGTTACTTGCGAATTGCTTCATACTGATGAGAATTACCTGTTACATGAGGGATGTTTCCATGTGGGTGTATCATTATCAACATAGAAACATTAAGTTGCATGTGTAAATGAGGCTGTCAGTAACTCTGTTATGTTAAGTATTTATACTGTTGAGGACTCTGTTACAAACACACACACGTGCACTCCAGTGAAGTCAGAAAAAGTCACTAAATGTTGGAACTACATTGTGCACAACACATTAGACCTATCATAGCTTGTGTTTGCTTTTAGCTGTGGTTATGGAATATTGTATTTTGGTTATCAGTGACCAAGAAATGTCTGTGAATGATAGTTTAAAATTAGTTAAGATGATTTATGGACAACCAAAATTCTCAGTAGTGTCATGTAGCTTGTAGTAGTTCAAACATATGATAAGAATTTCTTAAATAATTTGTTGAATTAACTGTAAAAGTAATGTGGATGTTGCTGTCCCCATTAGTGGATTTCGTATGTTGTTAACACACTTATGTGTAAATGGAGTCATATCCATTAATATAATGACGGGCAGAATTAGTGGCTGTGTTTGCAGCAGTTTGTAGATTTGTGTGGCTGGAGTCATAGCTTGACAGAAGATTTTTTTGTTCTTTGGAGGTAGTACAGTTCAAAAAACCATCATCATGCAATATCCTTTATATCTTTGTCATTGCAATTGCTGTTCTTGTGCAGATTTTGCATACACTTCATTCATGTTTCACTGCTCTGAATCCAAAACATCATCTCCAAGGTCATTTGCCCACATTCTTCATTCAGTCATGGGAATGTGAAACAAAACGCCACTGTACTGATTGAGACTTTCAGGCATGCTTATTATTGAATGGGTACAACAGTGCCAGTTCACTGCACAAGTATTGAACTTGATTAAGGTTACAGCATGCTTAAAGCTTTTCCAACTTGTCACAGAACAGAAGTGTGTATGTTCTTTCATTTGTAACAATGGGATTCTTTTGTTTCAGTTATAGGTGCTGTCCCAACACCCAAGCCGCCAGTAGTAGAACCTCCCATCAATAAAGTTGAGGAGGTAAATGAATAACTTACATATCAAAACACAGCTATGTTACAGTTTACAGGTCACAGACCAGATGAAACAATCATTTTGAAAACAAAGTATGTTTATACATACATGTAACACAGATGACTGTAAAATACTGTGTCCCTGTTAGACATAATAAAGCTTTGAGGTGGCATCCACTTGTGTAATATTGGTATTAAATGTAATCAAAGCCCATCCAACAGTTAGGTTCAAACTTACAGATGGATGGATACAATGAACACACTCTGTGTGTTCATTGTGCAAAGAATGCATAAAAACTGATGTGTTGCATATAATTGAGAACAAAGAAAAGGGTAAAAGTGTGTGTTAAGTAACAAGTATGTGAAGTGTGTATACTTGTATAAAAAGTTAAATTCTGTCTTTTTGTTTGTTGCCCAAGTAATTGTTACATGTGTTCAAATTTTGAAAGCATAAGTGTCTGAAGCACATGAGCAGACTTGAGGCGTGAGGTTTGTATGATTACTGAAGTGTTTGAAGTTGAAAATGAGGAAGGGTACATTTAAAATATTGCAGCATTTCTTGAACCTCTTCATTTGGTTAATAATTTTATGTTTGTTCCATACAGCCACGTGTAGTAGCTGCACCACCATCAACACCTGTAGAAGGAGGTGACAACACGCCGCACGTGGTTCCGCCTCCAGACGAAGATAACGGAGATAAAACATTGGGTAACGACGTGTACATCATGAACACCAAAACTGAAGATAGGGCCACATCGTTCTTTGCACAGCCAGGAATACTTGCAGGTATAATGTGACTCCACATCATTCATACCCCAGCCCTACTTGCACATAATGTGCAGCACTTTAACTCCTAAGACTTGCATATTTTAGGTGCATTCCCAAAGTTGCAAAAAGAAACTGCTGGTTTTGTCAAGTCCTTCCATCTGCCCATCCACCGACGTGAAATAGCATTTCTCCCATCAGACAGAGTTTCATTAAATTATGGGGGAATGGGTTGACTAAAATTTGTGGAAAAAATCCAACTGTGGTTAAAATTGGTCACAGAGAAGAGGCCCTTTACATGAGGATGTGCATACATTTATGGCTACTTTGGTTATTGGCATTAACCATTGTTGCCTTTGTTCCCATGGTTACTTGTGGTTACTAACATTGCGATTGATTTTGTAGTTACCATGGTTACCTTTGATACCACTGTTACCAACATTCATTGGCAGCTGTGGTTACATGAAGATGCCAGCAGTTTTCTGCTCTGAGGACATTTTCTGCCTTCTGTATCCTAGAATTGGTGGGCTGTTATAAGCACAGGAATGTACATTTGGTTCCATAAAAGGGGAAGAATCCCAAGTTTTTATGAGCTTCTCAAGAGCAGTTTTGTTGCAGAGTTGGTTAGTTTGTTAGCAATACTTTAATTTGGAATGGCTTCTGTCTCACAAAATATAGGTCCAAATCTTCAGCAGTGTATGTATCAGTTGAGTAAATCATCAAGAACCAGTGACATACATATATGATGTAGAATTAACAACTGTCTATTTCCTCCCCAGCATTCCTTGTACTTTGTCTAAACCATCTTCTGTGATCTGTTTAGAAAACATACAGCAAGTATGAAACTTTATAGCAGTAAAGGTGAATATATTAGTATGAAACACATACATGTGTATGATATGTGATAGTTAAGCTTTTCTGATTTATGATACCTTCTTTAATGTTGAATATGGGTGAATAATATGTGCATTTTGTTGTGTTCCATCTTTCGTGCATTAATGAGGTCCACAGTATATAAATAACCAACAAAATGCACGTCACTGTTTGTGATGTATTGTATTCAACATTTTCTTACCAACATGTTTCGGCTACTATTATGGCCATCTTCAGTGTGCCGTTATTATTACAACAATACGAAGGTATAAGTGTGGTTAGCTGTGTCATCACTCCATAAAAATTAAAAATTATTATAATTTCTGTTAAAATTATATGAGTGATACAAATATAGGTTAAAAATGGGTCATGATTAAAATCTTGGGAGTTAAAATTGTTTAGTTTATGTGGAGTGATGCTTTGTTGCAGCGATGTGGTGAGTTTTAATCCGTTGTGTAGGTGATGTGTAGACAGTGTGATATACTGGTTGGAACTGGTTCCAGCCAGTATACCACATCACTGGAGCATGGCTGCAGCATGAGCTGTGTGGTTGAGAGCTGTACTGTGAGACAAGTGCAGCTGGTTGTCCTGCCTGATCATCAGATGTAGAAACAATACAAAGGAAAATTGGTTAAATCTGATGATGCATTATGCCTGCCTGTACATTGTACCAAGATCATTTCTGCTGGGATTGATAAAGCAGTTGTGACCTTGTGTAACTTCTGTGATATAGGGCTTGAACATATTGTTGCAGTTTTATTGTAATGGATTGTGAATTTATGAAATTACAGGAATATCATTACAGGTTCAGAAATCCTTGGTGATATGAAGTGTACAGTTAGTGTGAACAGTATCACAGTCCCTTTTGAACAGTGCTGTACCAAGGCAGAGAGCAAGTGTCTGATTTACTTTAAAAGTATACCACAAAGAAAAGTTGCATAAAAACACTGGTATATGATCACTTAGTTCAGGTTGAAGTAAATGGTATACTGGTTCCACCGCATCATCTACTCAGCACCGACACACTGGATTAAAACTCACCACATCACTGCATCAAGCATCACTCTGCACAGACTAAACAATTTCAACTCCAAAGATTTTAATCATGACCCATTTTTAACCATATTTATATTACTTATATAATTTTAACTGAAAATATAATAATTTTTAATTTTAATGGATTGGCAATGACACAGCTAACCACATTTGTACCTTTGGCTTGTTGTAATAATATCACCCTGAAGATGGCTGTAATAGCGGCCGAACCATGTTGGTAAGAAAATTGTGAATAAAAATGCATCATGAAAATTGAAGTGCATTTTGTTGTTATTTATATATTATGAATATGTGCATTATCTGCAGTTAATTCCATGTTTGAAGGATAATCAGCAATAACAAAAAGTTAAAAATAGTAATCCTATATTACATACATGTATTACTCACCTGGGAAAAAATATGTTTTTACTGCTCATCCTGGTGGGCATCTAAATAGGAATTAGAGGAATGATGGCCAGAATGGCTGAACAGAGACAAATATCCTTTCAGATTATCACTTTCCTGTCATATTCATGTTTTCTTGGTCATATCTCTTACTATTTGCTGTCCACCAGTGGCAACCTTGTTACATCTAGTATTTCTGCTGCAGTATTGCTTTTCCTGAGTGGATGAAAAATGAAAATGATTGTGTTCATGTTTCTAGTCCTGGAGTTGTCTGTCTGTCCATCCATCTGCCCACCCGTCTGTCTGTGCATGCATGCATGCATTTTGGGGTTGGAGAGTTGAGTGTTAAGAATCTCATGTTGTGTAATTTTGTTGTGTATCAGATGAACTGAATGGTTGTTGATATTCTCTTATAAAATATTGCAGCGGTGATTGGTGGAGCAGTGGTTGGTCTTCTCTGCGCCATCTTGGTGGTCATGTTTATTGTGTATCGAATGCGCAAGAAGGATGAAGGCTCATATGCTCTGGATGAACCGAAACGATCTCCAACTGTCAATTCATACACAAAAAATTCAAATCGTGAATTCTTTGCCTGAAGAGGGCAGGAAAAATGAAGCAACTCTTGAAATAGAATAGCAAAGCAAAATGAATAGCAGTTTTCACTGAATGAAAGCCACGAATGTTGCAACAACCATGAAGTGAAAAGGAAGCGACGATACATGAGAGAAGTGGTGTACGATATTTAAAAGCAGGTAAAGCAAACAATCATAGGACTGAGAATTAAAAACAGGAATATTTTTTAATTTAATTGAATTTTATATTAATGGAAAGGACTGATAACTTGGTATTAAATGACACATCTCAACCTGATGATGGAGTAAATGAGTTTGCTTATGAACTTGAATGCCTTGGTTTTTAAATAGAAAAATGCAAAATTATAAAATCAGTCAAGTGATCTTGGAGTCAGACAAAATATTTGGCTTATTTTAAGGACCTGAAGATTCTCTACTGCAGTGAATTTTATTTATGAAATACAGTGGCAAGAGACACATCAGTTGATTGTACTTGAGGTGGAGCTGATGAAAGTTTGGACTGTGACTTCCACAGCTGTATAGTCTCCATCAACTGTGCTGTAACTACTTCTAATCATTCACTAACACAGCCTTACTAATGATAATGATCACCATCTACATTATCACTTCAAGGAACTGGTTACTGTTTGACCATTGTAATAAATTCTTTTCCACATTGAAACAGTGTAGCTGTAATGTAAAGGCATCACACAGCATGTACAATTAATTGTTATTTCTAATGTGATAATCTTGTGTGTACCCCTTTTCTACATCAGTCTTGTTTCATCATTGCTTTCATATGTACTGGCACTCACATCATAAGGCCAGTGCATTCTGAGTAGTGTAACCCATCTGTAAAGCTGGGTGTTGAATTCAGACTACTTATCAGGACAGAGGGTGTTTTGAATTTATAGTACTCTTTAATGTGTTTATTGCTGTTTGGTGCACTGAGGATGGCAGCACATAAAAAATTAAAAGGTACATACAGTGCACTGAGGCCATCATTTATTTTTAAACTACAAGCAGTGCGAAGGGAACTGTGTAATCATATAAAACATGTCCCCACAACATGTGAAGAGGAGAAATGTTCAAGTATTTTGGCTCTTTCCAGTTAGAAGCACTGATGAAGCAACCTAGAACAGGAGTCCATGAAATTATATGTAAAGGTGCACAAAACTTTTATACAAAGGATGTCTTTTCATCCATTTTAAGGATTTGTTGGAGGGGAAAAATCACATTTTTTCTTTGTTACTGTTACGATAAGTAAAATTTTTCTCCTCTGATAATGATCTTGGTGTAAGTGATGTATATTGTATTTACATATGTATGACTCTTGGTGTTCTTGAAAAAATATGTATTGGAATATTAAGCTCTGACATGGATTACAAACACAAGTGAAAGTTCTATAAATTGGTTGTGCCAGTGTTCCCATTAAGTTTTGATGATTGGTTAAATGTTTGTGATTCCATTCATTGGCATATGACATTTAACCAATGAATCAATTCTTGTTATCCTTCTTATCTCCTAAGATGAAAGGGTGCAAGGTGACATGTTGTATGTATGGCGTGAATAATATCGTGTTGGCAGTCCTGTGTGTTCCTAGTGTTAGGTGGTGTTTTATTGATGATAATAGAAATGATGTACATGTGTAATTATGGTTTGTGAATGAACAGACTTCACAGGAAATAGGATGATGGGATAAGTTTGAAGTTGGATGTGGCCATGTAATATAAATGGAATACAATGCAGGATGGATGGTTTTTATAATAACTGTGAAAACACAGTTGTGAGTTATATATACGTTCTTTATTCTCTTCCAGTACAGAAGTGTGAATGGTTGAATGAAGTGTAACATTGTTCTCAAGTATCCTGAATGACGTGAAGATAATGTAACCAGAAAAACAAAGCACATTGATTTAACTGTTGCAGTCTATATGAATTTTTGCAGTAGCAGTTATTGCAATAGTCATGGAAAGTAATCACTACTTTGCTCACTGGCTGTTTCTGTGTTGAAGTCTTGGACAGTTATGTTTTGTGTCTCTACTTGTACAGGTTGTTATTTGGTAACAATCATCAGACTTGTATTTCCCATCATGTTGTAAAATGTTACCAGGTTTGTGCATGTGCCTAGTTCTGTATACTTGCTTGCATTCTGGATTTTGGCTGCTGTGACAGTACATGTGTTCACGTTGCATCCAGAATGGAGTCTCCTGCAGTGACACTTCATCATGATTTTTAGTTGCCACCTCAGCAGTTTGGCATTGTGACATGATGAGACTATGATCAGATGCTGACATGTTCTGTCTCATGATATGAATGTGCATCAGTTCTGCCGCATTGCATAAGTGGTGGAGACACTGACAGGAAGTGAATTTAGTTAGAGTTTGAGTCCCTTAATGTTTTCTGAGCAGTGTGGTGCCAGTGATACCAAACTCATGAGAAATGGTGCAAAACATCATGTACAAGGAAATTTTAAGCCCAAATGTAATTTTCTTGCCATAGTTTCTGTACATAATTTTAAACATGCTGTATTGAGCTTACAATTGTGTTGCACCTCTGTGTGCCCAGTTTCTTGTTTTAAGAGTATAAATAAATTTTGAGGCTGAATTAACCCTTTAAAGCCATTTGTTGTTTTCTGTACCAAAAATTCTGTGTTCTGCCCTGATACTCTATTGATGTGCTGTAGTGGTCTCAGAACAAACAATGATTATTTCTGCACCCAACATTAACTGAATGTATAAACCAGACAGAATTTGTTTACTCTGTGGTATGAACTGAATCTTAATGAAATTGACATTCATTTTTGTCCCTGAAGGGTTAAAGAATTATATTTCTGGTATGCAGCATTATTGTCTTGTAACCTGGTTCAAACCTTTTCTCAGGTGCCATTAATAGTGTGTAGTGGAAGTGGCATGGGTTTTGATAGTGCCATGTTTGTTTGGAGCAGTGGGTAATTTCTTAATTTGTGTCAGATGATTGTCAGCTCACTACATCAACCATGAGAGTAGTCTGAAATTGGTTTCTCTGTGCTTGCAAGCAGCATAACCAATAAGAATGACTAGCTTCCAATTTCTTGCTAGCGTTGTTAACGGTGAGTTTTAACGTCTGGTTATTGGTAGCTTTTGTATGTCATGTAGAGCAGTGCAGACCCCCTAACTTAGCAGTAGGTACATTCTGAAGTTCCACTGCCAGTTGAATTTTGTGCAAGTCTGATTTGATTATACCTATGGCCAACTGTATATGTGTAAATGGGGGAGTCCAGTTGAAATGAAAACTCCAGCACACTGGAAGCTGATTCGCTGCAGCATGACCACCCAGCTACTTGTGCTATCCCCAGCAGTGTTCCCCTGTCACCTTTGTCGCATTGTGCATTCACTCCCACAAGGAAAAATTCGGTGTGCATTTCAGAAATGTTATTGTTTTTATTTTGTTACTTTCTTTAAAATTCTGTAAGTGAAATTGTGTAACTTGAAATTGTGCAAGTCAGGGTGTGCCTGTGCAACACAGAAGTGTCAGAAAATTATTGATAGAGCAGGTATTCTTATCAGTTACGTATTAATGAAATTATCTAACTTGAGAGTTATATAGTTTGGAGATTACTGTCTTCTTGGATGTGACACCGTATAGTTTACCCATAGATACCAACATTTTGGAGGAAACTTTTACTTCCATCGTCAGGCTGGATTGTCACGTAGGAACAAACTGATATGGATGGATTAAGAGCTCTTAGTCCCAGACATCTGTCCATATGTATGAAACTGACTGTTTTTCCCCACAGCCTGTTGTTCTACTGTTCCTCCACAAACTTCATAGAGTACCTCTCCACGAGATTGTTAGGTGGCACATCCCAGGGTACATTAATTTTAAGTCACCTTGTATCTCATAGGCCCTTTTTTTTTTTGTCATGAACTCTTGTCAGGATGGATGGTGTTAAGAAGAATTCCATCATGTTTCCCGGGCTTCATTCACAGAACTTACTTAGTGGTTTTTTGTAAGGGGAATTGTTTATTATGAACATATTTTTGATGCAGTGTTATCAGTGCTTTAGTACTAGTGTTGTGGAGTTGACTGGGTCCTGTTCATCTGTGCTGATGCTGTTGCTGCTGCTGCCACCGCCGCCACCACTACTGCTCTTAAATGTAATTTATTTAGAAACTTGGCATCTGATTTTGCAGATCCATTGTTATGTTTGTTCCCATAGCTTTTAAAGCAATAGATGTGTTTCCTAGCTCCTGCACCCAGATGCTGAAGGAATTATTGTGTGAACACAATTGGGTTTTAGTATATGAGATGTCAAGTTGTGGCATGCATGTGCAGAAATGGAGGACTGGTAGTTTCTGAGCCACATTGTTACTGAATAATTCACACAGGAAAACGGATGCACAAATCTGGATACTAGGTCATGTGGGCAACTAAGTTTTGTTCATTGGTGCCTAGGATTTGTGGGTTCTCATTTTAGACAATGCTTCATTTCACTCTTTTCACACCTAGAATTTTGAGGTGGCTTCCAGAGTTTTAAAAAATTTGTGGATCAATGGAGAAGAATGTCAGGCCATGTCTGATGGTATTTCAGTTTTTCTCTGTTGTCTATTCAGTAACACGATATGCATTTTTTGTACTGGCACACACACCACAGTATTGTCAGTTAACTTATATTTATTTTACGCTCAGCATAAAATTAAAAAAATTATATTAGCTGCCCACACATGACAGGTTTCAAACCAATGGGTTTGTCCTCAGGGACATCACTCTTTACATAATCTGTGAAGTTTACACATTGCTACAGCAAGTTAAAAAAAATATATATCGTTATGCAGACAAGTTTTGTTCTCTGATATCCAGACTGGATTTTATATGGAAAAGTAATACAGATGAACCAACTAGATGCAACAATGATTTATTGATCTATAAGATCAGCTCAACATGTTTTGGGCAATATTTTGCCCATCATCAGGAGC
>Ga0209628_10000932_pt1 | contig 18404 bp, 12 predicted proteins | sample TergutCu122P4_FD_187285 | JGI IMG/M metagenome (GOLD analysis project Ga0209628, IMG submission 187285) | Cubitermes ugandensis P4 segment gut microbial communities from Kakamega Forest, Kenya - Cu122 P4 (SPAdes) (version 2) | ecosystem: Host-associated > Arthropoda: Insects > Digestive system...
GCGAATTTAAAAAGTTGCAACAAATCATTTTTACAAGATTATTTGTGTCCAATCCTGAGCAACTACCTAAAATGCTTTTTGAGGAATCTGAAAATGATGTAATAATTTCTTTTCCGGAATCAATGGATGCCTATTTGAAATCTCTTGGAACGAGTACTCGAAAAAAAATTAAACTAATGACAAATCGCATTGCGAGAGATTTTCCTGATTTTAAAGTTCATTATTTTGAAAAAAGCGATATCTTATTTGAGTATATTCAGGAAATAGCATCGTTGAACAGGGACAGAATGAAAACAAAAGGCATTAATTCTTTTAATAATGAAAAAGAGTGTAAACTATTGTATCAATATGCCACTACATCAGGTTTTGGTCTTTTATGCGTATGTACTATTAATGATAGAATTGTGGGCGGGACGATTAATTTTATTATCAGGGAACATGCATATATGCAAGTCATTGCACACGATAACGCATTCAACAATTATTCTGTTGGGCAAATAGCTTTGATTAATGCAACTAAATTTTTGATAGAAGAAAAGAAAATCAAACATTATCATCTGTTAAACGGCAACCTGCAGTATAAATATTTACATGGAGGTATCAGACATGATCGTTATAACTTTCGGATTTTTAGAAATAATGATCTTTATTATTGGTCAGAAAAAATCAAACTGTCTATTAAAAACATTTTCAAGAAATACAAACAAAAATTTCAAACCCATGGTTTTTATACAAAATTTAAAAACAATAAATCTATTTATGGTTTTTATATCATGTTGAAGAGAATAAAACTAAGATAAGCAGTGTTAAAAAAAATAAATCATATGAATGGTGATTTTGAGTATGAATTGTTGGATAATAGGCAACAGGATACTGATTTAAGAAGAAAATTAGCCGATTTGTATTCTACTCCTTTTGCTGATGTCCTTAGGTGGGAATTACGTGACCCGTCATTGAAGAATCATGGTTATTATAAATTATTTTATTACGAGCAAAGTGTATTAAAACATATCATACCGTTCAAATATTCTGCCGAAACGTCCAAAAAAATCATTGTATTCAACAAAGGTTTTACCATTTCTTTAAAGGATATTGATCAAATTTGTCGTATTTTGTTCAATGAATTTAAGAAGTTGCAACAAATCATTTTTGAAAGAATATTTGTACACAATCCTGAGCAATTACCTAAAATGGTAATAGAGAATGATCAGAATGATATCATCATACCCCTGCCGGAGTCAATGGATACTTATATGAAATCTCTGGGAAAGAGTACCCGCAAACAAATTAACTGGATGTCGAATCGTATTGAAAGAGATTTTCCTGGTTTTAAAGTTCATTATTTTGAAAAAAGTGATATCTCATTTGAAAAAATTCAAGAACTGGTATTGTTGAACAGGAACAGGATGAAAGCGAAAGGGATAAAATCATATAATACAGATGAAGAGTGTAAATTGCTACATCAGTATGCTTCTACCTCAGGTTTTGGATTTTTATGTGTAAACACAATTGATGATAAAATTGTAAGTGGTACGATTAATACTGTTATAGGAGAACACGCATATTTGGAAGTTATTGCCCACGATGATACTTACAACCAGTATTCTCTTGGAAAAATGGCATTAGTTAATGCTACGAAATATTTAATTGAGGAAAAAAATATTAAATATTATCACATGTTAGCGGGAGCAGCAAAGTACAAATATCTACATGGAGGTATCGACTATGAACGTTATGCCTTTCGGATTTTTAGAAATTATGGTCTCAATTATTTGTTATTAAAAATCAAGGTGGCTATTAGAAATGATTACGAGAAATATATGCAAAAATTAAAGGATCAAGAATTTTACAAGAAAATAAGAAACAATAGAAATATTTACAATTTTTTTATCACATTGAGAAAGATAAAAGCAAAATTTTAAAAATTGAACAGATGAAAAAATCAAGCAATTTGAATGGTGAATTTGAGTATGTTTTGTTGGATAATAACCAACAGGATATTGATTTAAGAAAAAAAATAGCCGATTTGTATTCGACTCCATTTGCCGATATACAATGGTGTGAATTATATGATCCGTCATTAGTGAATCATGGATATTATAAATTATTTTATTATGAGCAGAGTGTATTAAAACATATTATACTGTTTAAATACTCTTCCAAAGCGCCAACAAAAATATTTGTATTGAACCAGCAGATTCACATTTCATTAAAAGATGTTGAAAATATTTCCCACATTTTGTTCAACGAATTTAATAAAGTTCAACAGATCATTTTTGAAAAAATCTTTGAACCCGATGAGAAACAATCGCCTAAAATGATTTTAGAATGGACACCCATCAATGACGTAATCATTTTAGATATGGCCCATTCCATGGATGATTATCTGAGTTCGCTGGGAAAGAGGACCCGCAAAAAAATAAAAATGATGTTGATTTGTATTACAAATGATTGTCCTGATATTCAAGTTCATCATTATGAAAAAACCAATATTTCACTGGAACTGATCCGGAAAATAGTTTCATTAAACAGATGCAGGATGAAAAATAAAGGGATCATATCCGATCTCAATGATACAGAATGTAACATACTGCATCAATATGCTACTGCATCCGGTTATGGTTCTGTGTGCACATGCGAAATTAATGGTAAGATAATAAGCGCTGCTGTCAGTTCAGTTATCGGCAAACATGCATATTTACACGTTCTTACACACGATGAATCATATAACAGGTATTCTCTTGGGCAAGTAACCTTAGCCCATACAACTAAATATATGATAGAAGAAAGAAAAATCAAAGATCTTCATCTGTTATGTGGCACTCAAGAATATAAATTCAGGCATGGAGGCGTTAATCATGTTCTTTATAATTGCCTGGTGTTCAGAAAAAAGAACATCTATTATTCTATTGGAAAGATCATGAGTTTTTTTAGAGAAAGTTTCTGGAAAATAAGACGAAGATTAAAAGAAGACAAGACTGTTTTCAGGTTTTTTGTCCAATTGAATAAAATAAAAATGAAAATTTGTGGTATTTGATATTTACACAAGTTATTTTTTTAATTTTGCATTTTTTTTGAATTCAAATTTTTTAAACAGATGAAAAGATTTCATTTTGAATATGTTTATGTTGGCTTTGTTATGAGTATTCTGTTGCTCATGTCTTGTAAAGCCAAGGAACCCGATCATGCAGTCTCCCGTTTTGAAAAAAGTAACGAGATTGTGTTAAACCCTGGTCAAGGCTGGATAATTTATGAACCTTATGAAGATCGATTTGACCGGCTCGCAAGCAACCCAAGCGCTGCTAACATTGAAGCTCTTCGAAACATGACCGCTCATGGTGTAAAATATGGCGATGTGCTGGATCTTGGGACAACTGGATACAATCGCTATTGGTGGCGAGGTATTCAAACCGGTGAAAATACATATAATTGGTCAGAAATTGACAGGGATATTGCCAAGTGGGCAGCCGTTGGAAAAAAATATGCATTTGGGGTAACATCGATAAGTACCCATAGTACTGGTACATATACATTTACGGATGCTTTTGAAATTGCAGGCGTATCTGGCGCCGAATTAAACGTTACTTATTTATGTCCTTTACCAACATGGCTGATTCGTAAGGGAATTAAATTTACGATCGAAAATGCAGCTGATTATAGTAAAGTGAGTAAAATAATCGTGCCGGTATGGGATGACCCAATATATGTTGCTGAATGTGCAAAATTTGCACAAGTCTTAGCTGACAGGTATGATGGAAATCCAAATATTGCGTTTATTGACATTAGGACTTATGGTAATTGGGGTGAAATGCACATGTATCCGTTTTTCGAGAGAAGATGGCAAGAATATGCAGGTCACTTAACCGATGCACAAGTACAGAGCCTGCTATTGCAGCCTTACATCAATGCCTTTAAAAAAACGCAGCTTGTGGTGTGCGGTGGTGCGCCTCCATTAACAGATAATTTACCTGTGTGGGCTGTTAATAATGGAGTAGGACTTCGCTTTGACAGTTTTATGTGTGAAAAAGATGATGGAGGAAAATTTGATGACGCTTATGGAGTTAGCACATTGCCGGCGGTAGGTAAAATGCCAAACGTCTGGGAAATGTTCAAGTTCAAAGAACTTTATGATTCCGGTGATTGGGATAATGCGCCTGCTCGTGGAAAAATGACTGGAGATCAGGCATTCTTAAAAGCAATTCGTGATAACAAGCCGAATTACATTGGCATGGGACAATGGGATGACGATGCGCAATACATGCTGAGCAAGAAACGTGAACTTGTTCGGGAAGCTGCTAAATTGATAGGATACTACTTTTCGATGACAAAAGCAAACTATACCAATGAGATTTCAAACGGAGAGGCACAGAAAATATCACTAACCATCAAAAATTCAGGAGTTACTACCATGTTGACCGGCTGTGTGATAAAACTTGTGCTTTTGAACGGCGATGACGAAGTTGTTTCTTCTTTTAGGACAGATTGGGACGCTAAAAGTATACAGGGAGGTACAACTGTAACTTTTAAGGCGAACGTCGTTTTTGCGGACGCGCCTGTGGGAACCTGCAAACTGGCGGTAGGGCTTTACAGATACGAAAACGATCAAAAGCCAACCTATAATATGGATAACAAAGCCAGAACGCCGAATGGTTTTTATGTGATTGGAAATTTAAAGATAAAATAATTATAAATTTAGTTTAACATGAAAAAAGTAGTTTTTTGGTTTATTTTTGGTGCTTTTACTTTTTGGGGATGTAAAGGCAAACCTGACGATCGTCAGGTAATGATCGTTTTTTCTACCCAATCTTTGTCGTCTTCCGTGCTTAAATCATCTGTTAATCCGGATGAAGATCTGATTTCGAAGGTTATTCTGTTTGGAGTGGATGCGCAGGGTAAAGTTGTAGATCGTTTTCCTGTCGAGACAAGTCCACCGACGACAGGTATAACACTTTCTATTTCTGATCAGGTCAAATCGTTTTATGCGGTTGCCAATCTTTCTAATACCTCAGAAACAGCAAATCTGTCAAGTGCTACAGATTTGATGAATTTAACCGGCGACTTTGCAAATGCGCCGCGTACGCCTCTTCTGATGGGAGGGAACGCGAATGTAAATGGCAGTAACATCGAAATCGTAATGATCAGAGCTGTTGCTAAAATTGAAATCACAGGTAAAAACGGTTTTGTGATTGAATCGGTTACTGTGACCAATACTCCTAACCGGGGATATGTTTTCAAACAGGCATCACGCTTGGTGCCGCCTTCTGCGGCGATGATCAGTTATCCCAAAATCAACGGGAAGGATCCATCGTTTTATGTTGCCGAAAACGCTAAGAGTTCTTCTACGCAATTTGTTGTTACCGGAACATTTGAAGGAAAACAGGCAAGTTATACCTTTCCTCTTTCGCAAAATAAGGTAATCATAGACATTGAACGCAACAAGTTTTATCAAGTTGAAGTCAGTCCAGAATCCCCAACGGAATGTAATATTTCCATTACCATACCCGGCTGGGACGAAGTGAATGCAGATGAGGTAATCATTCCAGATGAGTATTTCGATGAGCCTTAAAAAATATCATTAAAATTAAAAACCATAAAAATTAATCATACATTAAATATATATATCATGAAAAACAGTATCATAATTTTATTGTTCGCTTTTTTCCTTTTCAACCTGACCGGATGTAACAAATATGATCCGGTTGACAGTGAAGAATACCAAAAGGTAGTTATTTTTGTTTCTACCCAATCATTGTCATCTTTGTTAAAATCAACAACAGTAGCAAACAATGATGAAAAATTTGTCGGCGAACTGCTTCTTTTTGGAGTGGATAACGAGAAAGTTGAACAAAGAGAATTGATAACGATCGGGGCAGGCGACATTGACGATAACGGTATAATAAGTGTAGAACTTATCCTGAAAAGAAAGATCAAAACGCTGTATGCAGTTGCCAATCCAACCACCGATTTAAAAAATGCAGATCTACTCCTCCAACCTGTTACGGCTCTGACCAACATGACTGTCAGTTTTGGTGTCATGCCGGGGCGCCCATTTTTGATGAGCGGTACAGGGACAGTCAACAGTTACAGCGCCACCATCGAGCTTTTTAGGGCTGTAGCTAAAGTAGAAATCGAAAGTTTGGATAACGATTTAAAGATAATATCGGTAACCGCGAAGAATACACCCAATCAGGGATATGTTTTCGAAAGGAAATCGCTGACCTCCATACCGGGGGTTCCGATTAATTATAATAATCCCGTCAGTTCTCCGAACCCCATTTATGTTGCCGAAAATATTGCATCAAACCCGACAAATTTCGAATTAGTGGGTGAGTACAAAAAACAACCGGTCAATTATACCATTGTGCTCAAAAAGAATGATGATAATATTCCCATCCAGCGCAACAAACATTACAAGGTGGGTATCAAACCGCTAACCGAATCGCAGGGAATCATTTCTTTATCCATTCCTGATTGGGAAGATGGAGGAACACAGGATAGTATATTTGATCCTGATGATTTTTAATCGATCTATCTGTATAATCATGAAAAACAGTATAATAATTGTTTTATTTGTCCTTCTCCAGTTCAACCTGTCAGCATGTAAGCAGGATCCAATTGTTGACAATGAGGATTACAGGACGGTGCTCATCTATTTTTCCACACCAACGCTGTCAACTTCCATCTTAAAAACAACAGCCAACGATGATGAAAAATTGATCAATGAAGTGATGCTTTATGGGTTTGATGATCAGGGCGCTTTTGTGGAAAAATATCTCGAGGAAGACATATCAGCTTCAGGCATAAAGCGTGTTATAAAAAGAGATATAAAAACCTTTTATGCGATTGCCAATCCTGGTAGCAGTATAAAAGAGATACCTCAGGAATATGTTTCGAATGTTTCGAAACTGATGAAGCTGACCGCCGATTTTACCTGTGTAACTCAGCAAAATATACTGATGAGCGGTAAAGGAGATGTTTCAAAATACAGCGCCAATATCCCATTGGTCAGGGCTGTCGCTAAAGTTGAATTCTTAAGCTATCCTGATGATGATTTTCTGATCGAATCGGCAAGTGTGAAGAGTGCTCCCGATAAGGGATATGTTTTCAAACAGGATGAACTGTCGGTGCCGGTTGATGCCACCATGGTTCCTTATGAGTCAGTCAGTTCGACGCAACCCATTTATGTTGCTGAAAACAGTACGAGTAAGCCCACTCAGTTTGTTGTGAGTGGCACCTTTGAAGGCAAACCTGCAAGTTATTCCTTTGAGCTGAAAGATAAAGGAGGCCAAAATATTGACATCCGGCGTAACACGCATTATAAGGTTTATATTAAACCGATTGATGAAAAGGAAGGCTCTATCACAGTCACTATTCCTGATTGGGATTTTGAACTAACGCAAACACATGAAGTTCCTGTGCCCAAACCTTATCAAAATGGAATTAAAATATTAGCGATAGGGAACAGTTTTTCGAATAATTCGATGTGGTATATGTATGACCTGTTAAAACAACTGGGAATAGATTCGACGGGCATAAAACTCGTTAATGCCTCTATTTCCTCAGGATCTTTGTGTGATCATGTCATTAGTATAAAAGGAGATTATTCCAAACTTAGACGGATTACGCATGAACGTGCGTGGGGTAATTACAAGGAAGATGATAAGGGTTTATATACACTGGAGTATATGATTAAACAGGCTGATTGGGATGTGATTACACTGCAGCAGGTAAGCGATTCATCATTTATTTCCTCATCGTATCAACCTTATCTTGATTACCTGATTGGTTATGTTGCTACTCATGCAAAAAACCCGGAATGCAAATTGGTATGGCACATGACCTGGTCTTATGATCAATCTGAAATTAATAAAAGTAATACGTTAAAGACTAATTACACAAATCCATACGGTTTGTGGAATGCAATCAGCGGTGTCGTTCAATCGGTCATTGTACCCAAACTTAAAATTAACGGCGGCGTTTTCGATTTCATCATTCCGACAGGTACAGCCATTCAAAACGCACGGTATCATTACGGCGACATATTGACCCCTGATGGCAGGCATTTAAACAATCTCGGTCGATACATAGCCGGCGCGATGTGGGTTAAGTCCGTCACAGGGTATGATATTGCCAAATTGAAAGTGCCTTACCGCGCCGAAAATAAAGATGATGGTATTACATCTATCATTAAAGCTGATGATCTTGAAAAAATTATTCAGGCGGTTAATGCTGCCGATGCTTCACCATTCACAGCTTTTAATAAAGATTAGGTATACATGTAACCTTTTATCCTCATTTTCGTATATAAAGAAAGGATTGTAAATCATTAAATAAATATAAATTATTGAATATAAATTAATTAATCATGAAAAAAGTTTTAAACATCAAAGATCGTTTATTGGAGTTCAAAAACTCATCACCCCAACGCTTACCTTTAGCAGGCAAGCCCAAAACAAAAAGAGGCTGGGGAATTTTGGCCACCCTGCTTTTGTGGATGTTTGCATTGTACGCACCGCAAACGGTTTATGCGGATAACGCAAGTACTATAGCAAGTGCTATTAGTATGTGGAATACAAACGTTTCTGGAGCTCTCACTGTAGTAAACCCAACCGGCAGTAATGTAGTTACGGTAACCGGCACTGTAACCAACGCTTCATTATATTTAGAATTAAACATGAATGATGAGGTAGTGGTGGATTGGCAGGCAAGCCTGAGTGGTAATGTGGCATCAAATCATCTTATCAGGCTGACAGGTAACGGAGAATTTAAAGTATCAGGACCAACAGGAAAAATTGAGAATTTAAACTCTGGTCAATTTGCCATATATGGTAGTACCACCAGTACAAATGTAAAGGTAACCGTTAACGGCGGCAAGGTAACCTCAATAGGTACTGCGATACGTCTTTATGGTTCTGATGCAATAGTTACTGTCAGCAGTGGAGAAGTTTCTGCAGCCGGCACTGCGATTTATGTTGATGGTATAAGAGCAAAAGTTACGATCAGTGGCGGAACAGTATCTGCTACCTCCGCTACAGACTATGGGATTTACGCCACAGGTGCAAACGCAGCAATCACCGTCAGCGGCGGAACGGTAATCTCTGAAAACAACAGAGGGATTTACGCCACAGGTTTATCTGCAACGGTAACCGTCAGTGGCGGAACGGTCAAAACATCATCTACATCAGTTTCATCAACATATTCAGCCATAGTTATGTCAGGCGCTGATAGTAAAGTGACAGTAAACGGCGGAAAAGTCATTAGTGATGACACCGGTTATGCCATACGTGCCTCTGGAAGCGTGGAGGTGTCAGGCAATGCAGAAATTACTGCTAAAAACAATAGCGCTATCTACGCTGAAGCTTCAGTCAGTGAAGTAAACATCAGCGGCGGAAAGATTGAAAACTCTTCGGGAGCGACCATACATATCAGCAATGCAACGACTAAGTTAATTGTCAGCGGTGCTCAGGTGCTACAAAATGATGATGGAAATGCTATCTACACCCAGGGAAGTGTTGAAGTGAAAGGGAATGCCCAGATAACCTCAACTAAAGGCTCTGCGATTAACTCCGAAGGTAAAGATGCAACAATCACCGTCAGCGGCGGAACAATATCATCTACAGACAATAGAGCGATTTATGCCACCACAGGTGCAAACGCAACAATCATCGTCAGTGGCGGAACAGTATCCTCTACGAATAACAAAGCAATTGAGGTCAGAGGTACATCAGCAAAGGTAATTGTTAGTGGCGGAACAGTCAAAACAACTTCTACTTCAGCAGGAAATGCAGCCATTGTTCTGACAGGAGCTGACGCTGTTGCATTCATCAACGGTGGAACAGTAACCGGTATGACGAGGATTAGTATTACTGGCGCCAATTCACTTTCTGTGGAAAAGAGTGCATCATCCCCTTATTATGTTTCAGGTACAAGCAATGATCTGAATGTTTTGCCTACTGACGGAACGGCAACAGCGAAATGGGGAATTAATATTAGCAAAATCGGCGGTATCGAGTATGAGCGAGGTACGAATAAGGGCTTTTTCGAATTACCAGAAGAAACGGTTTTAGCAGCCAATTATAAAGTTACCATCAACCAGCCTGCGCCAGGCGAAGGTAGTATTTTGGTAAATGACGGCACAAATGATCTGCCTGCAACTGGCGGCCAGGTATCAAGTCCTGCAACGTTGAGTTTGACGGCTTATGCTAAATCAGGTTACGAATTTTTGCAATGGGTGGATGGGGACAAAGATAACCCGCGCACAATAGATTTGTTGACCGAAGATATTACCATCGGCGCGATATTCAAATCAGTCATTCCTGTAGCCTACACAGTCACCTTCTCTGTAACTGATAAAGACGGCAAGCCAATTAATGATGCCATCATCGTATTTGATGGAAAAGAATTAGCCGGTTATACAGTTGATGCTGAAAACGGCGAACATGCTTACAGTGTATCGAAAGGCGGTTATGTCACGCAAAACGGTAAAGTGATCGTTAATAGCAAAAATGAATCTGTAAAAATTGAACTTGTAGCTCAAAAATATACTGTTACCTTCGCTGTAACTGATAAAGAAGGTAAGCCAATTAATGATGCCATCATAGTATTTAATGAAAATGAATTAACTGGCAATACAGTTGATGTTGAAAACGGCGAATATGCTTACAGTGTATCGAAAGAAGGTTTTGTAACGCAAAACGGTACAGTGATCGTAAATGGCAAAGTTGAATCTGTAAAAATTGAACTTGTAGCTAAAAAATATACTGTTACCTTCTCTGTAACTGATAAAAACGGCACGCCAATTAATGATGCCATCATAGTATTTGATGGAAAAGAATTAACCGGCAATACAGTTGATGCTGAAAACGGTGTATATGATTACAGTGTTTCGAAAGACGGTTATGTATCACAAAACGGCAAAGTGACCGTAAATGGCAAAATTGAATTTGTAAAAATTGAACTTGTAGCTGAAACATATACTGTTACCTTCGTTGTAACTGATGAAGAGGGCGATTTGATTGAAGATGCGGTAGTTAATTTTAACGGCAAACCATACATTGCGGGAGAATATGTATTTCCCGGCTTATTGGCCGACTCATACAATTACAGCATATCAAAAGAAGGTTATGAACCATCAGAAGGAGTAGTAAATGTAAAAGGTAATATTACTGTGGAAGTAGAACTTGTTGCAGAACCTGCACCTGCTACCTACACGGTCACTTTCGTTGTAACTGATGAAGCGGGCGACCCAATTGAAGATGCAATAATAAAATTTGACGGCAAAACATATAATGCCGGGGTATATGAATTTTCAGATTTGGTAGCAGGTATTTACAAATACAGCATATCAAAAGATGATTATATTACATCTGAAGGAGAAGTTAATGTAAATGATGCCGCTGCAGAAGAAGGTATTATTACTGTGGAAGTAGTACTTGAATTAGAACCTGAACCTGCTACCTACACGGTTACTTTCGTTGTAACTGATGAAGCGGGCGACCCAATTGAAGATGCAATAATAAAATTTGACGACAAAACTTATAATGCAGGGGTATATGAATTTTCAGATTTAGTAGAGGGTATTTACAAATACAGCATTTCAAAAGTTGGTTATATTACATCCGAAGGAGGAGTAAATGTAAATGCTAATGATGCAGATGAAGGTATTATTACTAAATCTGTAGTGCTTAAAGCAAAACCTGTCTATAAGGTTACTTTCGACTTGAATTACGAAGATGCTGATGAAGCTGAAGTAAAAGATGTGAAAGAAGGCGATAAGGTTGCGAAACCGGAGAACCCGGAAAGAGATGGATACAAGTTTTTCTTCTGGTCTGAAGAAGAAGCTGAAGGCGATCCGTTTGATTTCAATACGCCAATTAACGACCACCTCACACTGTATGCTCAATGGAAAGCTGAAGAAGATCTTGAGACCTACACGGTAACTTTCAACTTCAACTATGGAGAAGACCCCGAAGTTGAAGAAGTAGAAGTAGAAGAGGGTGATACGGTGGAAGCGCTGGTGCCGGCGGAAAGAGACGGATTCAAGTTTGTGGGCTGGTTTGAAGAAGATGCTGACAATGCATTTGATTTTACCACACAGATATTCAGCGACATCACATTAACCGCGAAATGGGAAGAAATAGTGATGTATACCGTAACCTTCGACTTGAACTATACGGGAGCTCCTGCAGCTGTAGTAAAGAAAGTGGAAGCAGGTGAAACAGTCGATAAACAACCTGACCCGGTGAGAGACTTATACAAGTTTTTGGGCTGGTTCCTGGATGATGAAGAGTTCGACTTTGACAGCCCTATCGACGATGATATTACCCTTATTGCGGAATGGGAAAAAATTAAATACACGGTGACCTTCGTTTACGGCAACGGAACGGCAGACAAAAAGGTGACAGTGGAAGCAGGCGAAAAGGTTGGCAGGGAGCCGGATCCGACAAGAAACGGTTATAAATTTGTTGACTGGTTTTTGGGCACTGGCACTACCAAGTACGACTTCTCCAAACCGGTCACTGGCAATATTACGATCACAGCTGGATGGGAGAAACTCACCGGCACAGGTGAATTCATTGCCTCTGACCTGAAAGTTTACCCCAACCCGTTTGTAGACATTTTGCACATTGCGGGCGCTGAAGGTTGCGTACTGAAGGTGATCAGCGGCAACGGAGCAATTGTCTACATCCAAAAGATTGAAAAGACTGATGAAACCCTTAGTCTGGAACAACTCCCGAAAGGTTTATATTTCATCCGTCTTGAAAAGGGTGGACAGATGAAAGCGATAAAAGTGGTGAAAGATTGATGTTTGATTGATGAGCGCAATGCGCAGATAGATTTTGGTTAAGCCGGAGTTATGCTCCGGCTTTTTTCCTAAAATTATTTTGAAGTTCATCAAAATTTTTGTAACAAAAGTAAATCTATTTCGTATAATTACATGGAATTTTTCGTTTGTTATTTTCGTTTAACAAACTGAAATTCTGACATATAAAGCAAATGATCATGATTTTTTTGACCCTTTGCAGTCATGATAGAGCAGTAACTTATGGGACTGACGGTAGCGAAGCAGTAAAAAGATTCAAAGATTCAAAGATTCCATCATTCAAAGATTCAACGATTTAACGATTCAAAAATAAACAATAATCCATCATTCAAATGAATATAGATAAAATCAAACAGGCATTACAGTTTTTTGTATCCGACCACACGGTAAATTTTGGCCTTTGGGAAATTTTCAATTTCCTTGTAGCACTGTTTATATGTGCTTTATTGTCGTATCTGCTTGGTAGAGTTTACGTCAAGTATGGCAACAGCCTGTCGAACAGGAAAGCGTTTGCCAAAAACTTTTTGGTGCTGGCCACCACCACCATGTTCATCATTATGGTGGTTAAATCGTCTCTTGCCCTGTCGTTAGGTTTGGTGGGGGCATTGTCCATCGTAAGGTTCCGCTCGGCCATCAAGGAGCCCGAAGAATTAACCTATCTCTTCCTCAATATTGCCATAGGGTTGGGATGCGGTGCGAACCAGGTAGTCATTACTTTGCTTTCATTTGTTTCAATTGTACTGTTTATCATCCTCAGCAAAACATACAGCATCAGGATGAAAGAGAAAGTTACAGCCAGCATGTCGTCTTATCTGCTGATTGTATGTGAAAACAAACAGGCAGATTTGAGTCGCATCATTGACATCATCTCTGCCAACAGCAATACCGTTAAACTGAAACGTACCGATGAAGCGAAAGGACGGTTTGAAGCATCTTTTTACATCGATTTCGACGAATGGATACATTTCGAAAAAATGAGGGAAGAACTGAACAAATTGGATGAAAATATAAAAATAACCTTCATGGATACTTCTAAGGACTATTAAACTATAAGCACGCAGATGACGCAGATGAAACAGATAATCGCAGATTTTTTTTATCTGCGTAAATCCATCAAATCTGCGTCATCTGCGTGCCCCAAAAACCGTTATATGTTATATATTTCGCACGCCTAAATGCAAGGGTTGAATATAAATAAAAAAAACCCAAAAGATATATTATCGAAATACACATTACGGTAATGCACGTTTCGATAAATAATATTATATAAAAATTGAGCAATGAAATTTTATAATCGGGAACGGGAACTGAAGAACTTGGACAGGATACGTGAACTGTCGTTGCAAGAAGGACAAATGACAGTCTTTGTTGGTCGCAGGCGTATCGGGAAAACCCAATTGCTTTTGAAGGCTACAGAACAGCAACCGACGCTTTATTTTTTCGTTACACGTAAAGCCGAAAATATGCTTTGCCGCGATTTTATCGAAGAAATACAGTCGAAACTTAATGTTCCGATGGGCGATTATTCTTCGTTTGGCAGACTTTTTGAGCATTTGATGATTCATGCCAAAGAACGCCCCTTCAACCTGATTATTGATGAATTTCAGGATTTTGGACGTATCAATCCCGCCATTTTTAGCGAGATGCAGAAACATTGGGATGTACACAAAAAAACGAGTAAGATGAACCTGCTCATCTGTGGCTCAATCTATTCGTTGATGCATCATATTTTTGAAGACAAGAAAGAACCTTTATTCAGTCGCGCCGGACAAATCATCCATCTGAAATCGTTTGATGTATCCGTGCTTCATGAAATTCTTTCAGATTATAATCCTGACTATACCCATGAAGATTTGCTTGCGCTTTATACTTTCACAGGCGGAGTGGCATGGTATGTGGAGTTGTTTGTGAAATACGGGGCTTTTGCCCGCGATGAAATGATTCGTTTAATAAGCGAAGAAAATTCCCCTTTTTTGAATGAAGGGAAAAATCTGCTTATTGAAGAGTTCGGAAAAGATTACGCCATTTATTTTTCCATAATGGAATGTATTGCTCGCGGTTTGACCACAAGAGGCGATATTGAAAGTTACTTGGGGCAAATTGAAATTGGCGGGTATTTATCGCGTTTGGAAAGGGATTTTTCAATGATTAGCCAGCAAAGACCCATCTGTGCAAAGCCATCATCAAAACAGGTTCGTTATCAAATAGAAGACAATTTTATGACTTTTTGGTTTCGTTTTATCTTTAAATATCAGAACTTTATAGAATCGAGAAGTTTTTCTTTGCTTGAAAATATGATTCGCAGAGATTATGACATGTTTTCCGGTATGATGCTCGAACGGTATTTCAAATCCAAATATAAAGAGAGCGGGCAATATACAAATTTAGGCAGATTTTGGGATAGAAAAGGAGAAAATGAAATTGATTTGATTGCTGTAAATGAATTGGATAAAACCGTTGAATTTGTTGAAATAAAACGAAATCCGTCTCGTATTGATTTTAAAAAATTAGAATCAAAAGCCGCTTATTTTCTGCAAAATACCAAAGAATGTAAAGGATATAGCATTACATACAAAGGACTGTCTTTGGAAAATATGTAAGCGTCATCCCCAAACAGTTTATTACTGTAATGAATAAACTAAAATGAAAACCAACGAAATAACCCATAATCACTACTCTGATATACTGCATTATATCATTACCGAAATAAAATCCACCCGGGTAGCGATTGCCCACAGGGTAAATTCGGCGATGATGCATTTGAAAGTCGACGAGTTTATACGAGGATATTGAATTGGCTTTACGCGATTTCAACAAACCAATTGGAGTGGATGAATATCAATTACAATTCCCGGAGAAAGAAATTAAAGAATTGATTAGTAGAGAAATGGATGATTTTACGACCGAGCATGCAAAAAAAATTGTCCAATAACCCTCAGTGAAACCGATTCGCTAAAGGATGAAAAATAATCAAAATATAAGCACGCAGATGACGCAGATGAAACTGATAATCGCTGATTTTTTTTGTATCTGCGTAAATCCATCAAATCTGCGTCATCTGCGTGCCTAAAAAAATCCGTGCAAATCCGTTTCATCCGCGTCATCTGCGTTCTAAAAATTTAAAAAATCAGTGCTGAAAAAACGAGTTTTCATAAGTAGTGTGCAGTCAGAGTTCGCTGCAGAGCGACAAATGCTGTTCGAATATTTGACGACCGATGCCTTGCTCGGTAAATTTTTTGAGCCGTTTATTTTCGAAAACGTACCGGCTCTAAATACTACGCCTGCAACAGTCTTTCTGAATGAGGTTGCCAACTGCGATATTTACTTGGGTATTTTTGGGGAAAAGTACGGTTATGAAGATGCAGATGGCGTTTCACCAACAGAAAGAGAATACGACTGTGCAAGCGAACAGTATAAAACGCGATTGATTTATATCAAAGACATCAAAACACGGGATGAAAAAGAAACGATTTTAATCAAAAAGATCGAAAAAGATGTTGTTCGAAAATCATTTGCTAATATAGACGAATTAAAAACTGAAGTTTATGCCTCCTTGATTCGTTATCTTGAAGAAAAAGAAATCATACATTCTTTTCCCTTTGACGCAACGCTTAATCGAACCGCAACACTCGACGATATTGACGAAAAGAAAGTTAAAAAATTTATTACGCGTGCACGAATCAAACGAAGTTTTAATTTCGATGAAAGTGCCGATTATAGAATGGTTTTGTCACACTTGGATTTAATTGCCGGTGAACGAGTTACTAATGCTGCGATTTTGCTGTTCGGTAAAAAACCGCAAAAATTTATGATTACATCTTCTGTGAGATGTTGTCAATTTTATGGAAGTAAAACAGAACGTCCAATCCCTTCGTATCATGTATATGAAGGAGATGTTTTTGAGTTGATCGATCAAGCCGTGAGTTTTGTGATGTCGCGTGTTGATGTATCTGTCGGTGGAAGAGAAAAAAGTGTTGTAGCTGATGTACAACCAGAACTTCCATTGCTTGCAGTTACTGAAGCTATTGTAAATGCCATTTGTCACCGTGATTACACGAGTAACGCAAGTGTGCAAATCATGCTTTTCAACAATCGACTTGAAATTTGGAATCCAGGACAACTTCCTTATGGATTAACTGTTGAAATGCTGAAAATCGAGCATCCATCACGACCGGCAAATCCTTTGTTGGCACGTCCGATGTATCTTTATGGATCAATTGAAAACGTTGGAACAGGTACTGAAATGATCATACAAAAATGTTTGGAAAAAGGTTTGCGAGAGCCTGTTTTTAAGCAGGATTTAGATTTTGTTACCACGATTTGGAGGAAAGAGAAAAATGGAGAAAAGATGGAAGAGGCTGATGATTTGATGAAAACTGTTCAAGAAAATCAACATGTCACCCCGCATGTCACCCCGCATGTCACCCCGCATGTCACCCCGCATGTTGAAGAATTGATTAAAGTGTTAAACGAAGAGATGAGTCGTTCTGAAATTCAAGCAATTATAAAATTATCAGACAGGGAAAATTTTCGACTCAATTATTTACAACCGGCTTTAAAATTTGGACTTATCGAAATGACCATACCTGATAAACCCAAAAGTGTTTTCCAAAAATACCGGCTCACTGAAAAAGGTAGAGATTTGAAAAAACTACTCAATAACCTTCGGTGAAACCTGATTCGCAAAAGGATGAAAAATAATCAAAATATAAGCACGCAGATGACGCAGATGAAACTGATAATCGCTGATTTTTTATCTGTGTCAACCCCGAAGGGCTCGACGAAGTCAATCCATCAAATCTGCGTCATCTCGTGCCAGGAAAAAATCCGTGCAAATCCGTTTCATCCGTGTCATCTGCGTTCTAAAAATTTAAAAAATCAGTGCTGAAAAAACGAGTTTTCATAAGTAGTGTGCAGTCAGAGTTCGCTGCAGAGCGGCAAATGCTGTTCGAATATTTGACGACCGATGCCTTGCTCGGTAAATTTCCGACAAAGGAGAAAAACAAATTACTGAAAATATCACTGCTGAAAATGACAACGTGAAAAGTAGGGTGAAAGCTGAAGAAACTACGGAGAAAACTGAGGAAATTACGGAGAAAACTACGAAGAAGATATTAAAAGGTGGTCAAATAGGTGGTCAAATAGGTGGTCAAATAGGCGAGACAATAACCAACAGGCAACATGAAATACTTGATATTTTGGAAGATAATCCTCATATTACTCGTTCACAATTATCGCAGAAGTTGCAAATTAACGAATCAGCCATATTGAAACATTTAAATAACCTGAAAAAGAAAGGTATGATTGAGCGTGTTGGCGGTACAAGAGGATATTGGAAAATTTCAGCCACGAATTTTGTATCTGTGTAAATCCATCAAATCAGCGTCATCTGCGTGTCCAAAAACCGTTATATGTCATCTGCGTGCCTAAAAAAATCCGTGCAAATCCGTTTCATCCGCGTCATCTGCGTTCTAAAAATTTTAAAAATCAGTGCTGAAAAAACGAGTTTTCATAAGTAGTGTGCAGTCAGAGTTCGCTGCAGAGCGGCAAATGCTGTTCGAATATTTGACGACCGATGCCT
>Ga0209628_10000933_pt1 | contig 18398 bp, 10 predicted proteins | sample TergutCu122P4_FD_187285 | JGI IMG/M metagenome (GOLD analysis project Ga0209628, IMG submission 187285) | Cubitermes ugandensis P4 segment gut microbial communities from Kakamega Forest, Kenya - Cu122 P4 (SPAdes) (version 2) | ecosystem: Host-associated > Arthropoda: Insects > Digestive system...
TGTTTTTACCTTTATATGCTCCGCGCTGTCTATGTTTGTTCCGGCTATTATGTTTACATCCAGCCCCGCCGTTAGCTCCATTACGCCGTTTAAACTTTCTAATGTGCTTGCAAATATGTTTATGTTTTTACCGGTAAGTATTTCTATGTTGCCGCCGGCGCGCACTACGCTGCCTACATTCCATTCTTTGTATTCGTAGTCATAACGCTCGTCGCTTCTGCCCCAGCCTTTATTATTTTTTTCTATGCTTTCATATTCCGAGCGCCCCAACAGGCTTTGTATATCCAAACTTCCGTTAGGTATCTTCCAATACATTTTCCCGCCGGCAAATATCATATACCCTTGCACGCGCACTTGATCGCCTTGCAAGCTTTCTATATACATATCCCCGCCGCTTCGCATTAAGCCTAATAACACTATTTGGCTGGAGCCGCTGTTTGAATTGTGATTCCATATCGCGTAATAGCTGCCCTTAACTATACCCGCTAAACTCATATTGTTTGTCGTCTTTATTCTTAATTCCCCGCCGGTATATATCGTCATATACTGCGCAGCAAAGTTATCTCCGCTTTCTATGTTAATGCTGTTTGAACCATATATATATCCGCCTTCATTTATATAGGTAAAACCGTAATTCATACCGTTTGCCGCATTGTTTATTCCGTATATCCTCGTCTTTGCTTCAAAATTCCCGGCTTCCGCTTTTAACTTTAAATCCTTTGCGCTTATTTCGCCGTCAATATTGCTAAAATCGTTTACCGCAGCCGCTTCAAGCAAATTTCCCGCTTTTAATCTTCCGTAGTTGTATATGTTGCCTGCGGTTAAATTTAAATTGTTTGCAGCCGTTACATTGCTCATCAACACTTTGCCCGTTTTGTCTTTAAGCCTTTTTATAGGCCCGTTAAATTCTTCCTGCTTAAAATCGCCGCTTAAAGTTATTTCTATATCTGTACCCGTTATTTCTCCAAACACCGTCGCCGGAAATATGTAGTTCTCATAAAACGTAAACCACGATATAGCATCTTTTATTAAGTGACCCATTCCAAAAATAAGCGGAACTGACCATCTGTCGTAAAATACTCTTACGTTCTGCAATCCATAATTAAATAGTATCTCTGTGTTTTCTAAACCGTCCGCAAGTATGTTAAGTTTACCCAGCGCGTCTATCTTTGAGCTTTTATTTAATATGCTGCCTGCTTCTATATTTATATCAGCACCTTTTAATGCCGACGCCTGAACCCCTAAAATACTCTCTCCCAACTGCTGCGACCATACCTGCATCCTCATATATTGCGGCCAGCTGTTATCTGATAATGTTGTTATTTTTACCTTGTTTCCGGGTTTTGCTAACCCCTCATTATTTATTTTATCCGCTTTTATATCAAGCAGCGCCGCTGCTTCTATTATGCTGCCTACATTGCTCAACTTATCGGACTTTTCCTGCGTCAGCCCGTTTATTGTTACATTCCCGCCGGTTATATATGACGATACTAAATCAGAAGTGTATGCTTTTCCTGTGCCGATATTTTCCGTAACATATTTTATAGAATACACGCCCGCTTTTATAAGCGTAGTTTTATCTATATAAGTACTCTTTAACATTATCCCCGTATTTATAAAAAATATCTCATTTAACAGCCGGTCGGCGGTTATTGTTATATTCCCTTGGCTTATTATTTTGCTGCTTAGATTGTCTAATTCCTGCGTTTCTATGCTGATATTGCCCGCGCTTTCTATTGTGCCGCCCGCTGTTATTGAATAATTGCCTTGTATTGTTTGATAATCTATTAAGATTTTTGCGCCTTCTATGGCGCTGTTGCCCGTTTGATTTGTCCCTAAAACATAATTCGCTTTCCCCTTAACCGCCGCGCTGTTTTCTATTTTATCCGCTTTTAATGTTATATCCCCCGCGCCTCTTATAACGCTGCCGATATTATTTATTTCTTGCGCGCTCGCGCTGCTGTATCCTTCTATTGTTATTGCGTTGCCAGTGATTTGCGAGCCGATATCGGAATAAAATATATAAGACGCTGCAGGATTAGCAACAACCGTATCTTCATAAGCTACTGCCGGTTGCACATGCGTGTTGTCAAGATAGTATCTTCTGTGTGTTTCATTTAATATTACTTCTATACTAAAAGTTTTATTATTAACTTTATCAGCGTTTATATTTATATCCCCGCCTTCTATTTTGCTGCTTATATTATCTATCTGCTCCGTTTTTATATTTATTATCCCTGAACTTTTTATCTGCCCGCCTTCGGTTATCTCATAATTAGCAACTGGGTTTACTTCCAAGGAATACAAATACTCAAACCCGGGTCCATTTAACCTAAGGTTGAAAAGGTCTCGCTGTAAATTGGCATATACAGGATATATACTATCCGCAGTATAATATTTCCCGTCAGCTTTAGGCTTTAATAACACCTTGTTTTCTACCGCTTTTGCTTGTATGTTTACTTCCGCCGCTCCGTTTATTGTACTGCCTAAGTTTTTTACCGTTTTAGCTTCAATTTGCGTTTTTCCTTTTATATCTACTATATTCCCTTCTATGAGCCCCGCATCCCCATAGTCCAAACCGTTTAATTCCCTTGTGTTTATTACTTCATCCGCTTGAATTTCAACTTTGTTTTGCGCCCTTATTTGTCCGCTTTCGTTTGTAAAATTACTGCCTTCTATACTTATATTATTTGCGCTTGCTACCTTTCCCTTTATCGCTACGCTGCCGTCGGCTTTTATCTCTATATCGCTTACATTGCTTATTAAGCTGCTGTCTGCCGATGTCTTTACTCCAAACCCTGCTTCCGTTGCCACTATTTTTATCCTGTCGCCGTACATACTGCCAAACGCTGTCGTTTCTACTGCGTATTTGTCCGCAGGGTTATCGCCGGCATTGCCGCTTGATATTACCCCGCTGCCGTCCGGTTGATACTCATATTCGCCGTATCCAGCTTTTATTTCTATTTCTTTCGCTCTTAAGTCCCCAGCTATTTTTGTGTATCTCGATACTATTTCTACAGGATTGTCCTGCGCCGCAAGACCTAATGCTCCTATTTCTATTTTTCCCGTATTGCTCAAATTAAAAAACAGGCTGCCGTCCGATAAAGACGCGCCTGTTATTAAACTTACTCTGCCTGCATTTATAAAGCTTCCGCCGTTTACGCTTATTCCCCATGGATTGGCTATTATTAAATCAGCCAGCTTCCCCGCTATTTCTATTACGCCGTTTATATCGCTTCTTACATTGCCGCTTATTACTTCGTTTATTATTATGCTTGCTTCAGAACCCGTAAGATTTGGATTGGCATCTATTTCTACGTCTGAGCCCAGGTCGCCCTGCCCTTTAAATAATTGCGGCGCAGTCGTTGCCTTTGAATTGTTTAATATTAAGTTATTTTGATCTACGTTAAATGTGTCGTATTTGTTGTGCGATACGCCGTTAGCATTCGGCGCCGCTATATTTACAACAGGCGTGCGCTTCGCTCCGACATCTTGGTAATTTACCGTTGCGCCAACGCCTTGTGACACAGATACATCGGACGCAAAAATATTATGCGTTTGGCTTAACACCAAACACACTGCAACAGCTATTGATAATATGCGTTTTAGGTAACTCATTTTTATTCCTGGATTAAGTCTGATGGATAAACATTGTTGATGTAGTTTTGCACCGGTGCGGCATCGCCTCCGTAGGCTTTACCTTCGAAAAATTGTAGCTTATTATTTCCGCTTATGCCACCGTTAAAAGTGGTTGAACCTTTTAAATACAAACCATAGAAACCGTTGGCTGGGCTAGCTGACAAAGAGTTTTGCAGCAGCACTGTATTTACATTATCCTGCAAAAATATGCCGTGTCCGCTGCCTGATACTTCTATATCGTTAGTTTCTATGGATGCAGCGCTGCTTTGCGATTTAATGGCAAAGTTTTCATTATTTGAAAGCATATTGCTTCTTATAGATGAAGCTGCATTTGTAATACCTATTATATAGATGCCTCCGTTTATACCGGTATTATTTCTGACTTTGTTTGCTTCTATTGTTATGCTGCTTGAGTTTTGCGCGTAAATCCCGCCGGTTTTGTTGCCGTCCACAGTATTTCTTGAAATTACGGTATTATTGGAAGCGTCGTTAAGATTTATTCCGCTGCCGTTGTTTGAAAAAATTTCATTATCGGAAACAGTGCCGCTTTGCGACGCATAAAGATACACCCCGTCAAGCATGTTGCCGCTTATTGCATTGAAGCTTAAAGTATATGTATTTACTCCCGATAAATTAATTCCGGCAGCATTGGAATAAATAGTGTTAAAACTTGAATTTAAATTTGAACTTCCGGAAACATAAATTCCCGCAAAGGTATTGGAATATACCTGATTGTTTGAAACAATCTCGTTTGTCCCGCTTTGCACATATATGCCGGTTGAAGCGTTTGCGTAAATATAATTGCTTGAAATATATGAAGCTTGCGACCAGATATCCGTGATGCCGTTTTGGTTTCCGGAGATATCATTGTTAGAAACCGAAACAGAATTTGACGCGTTCATGCTTATGCCGTCTGCCGCGTTTTCAAGCGCAGTGTTTTTGCTTATATCGGAAAATTTTAAATTATCCGTAAATATGCCCGCCGCTCCGCTTTGGTATATCAGATTTGAGTTGACGCTTATAGTGCTTGAATTTAATATATATATCCCGTTTCCCCAGCTGTAATAAATATCATTATCGCTTATTTGCAAATTTGAAGAGCTGTTTATATAAATGCCTGAATTTGAGCTTGAAGAAATAAAATTCTTGGCGGCGACAGTATTGGCGCTGGAATTTATATATATGCCTGTGCTGTTATTTATAATGTTGTTGTAAATAATTTGAGATTCCTCATTGTTATTGTTTACCACTATCCCAGCGCCTGCATTATTTTGAATTAGATTTGCGTAAATTATGGGATCTGCGGCTGTAATATCTATTCCTGAAACGTTATTTTCAACAATATTATTAGTTATAAAAGCTCCTGCCGTTGATGCGCGTACTTCAATACCTTTATCAAAACCGCTTATATTATTGCTTTCTATTAACAAACTTCCGCTTGATATATCAGCTAAGTAAATACCGCTTTTTGCGCTTGCCGCCGGCGCTTTTATATCGAGCCCCGAAACCATAATGTCGACATAATTATTTGCAGAACCTGAAGAAATAACGACAGCGTTTATGTCAGACGATAAATTAAGAACGCTCGATTCGTTTATATCTAACCCCGGCAAGCAGACATTATTGCCAGCGGCTAAGCTTTTGTAAGACAATACTTCTATTCTTGCAGCCTGATGCTGCGAAATATCTGCCGAAACATTTTGGTCGTATTGCCCGGGCAAAAACAGCAAAGCCGCGTTGCTGCCGACAACGCCGTTATTTAAAACGACTCCGTCGGCAAGGCTTGCGGGACGCTCAAAAGTTCCGTCGCCTGCGCCGTTAGGCGATACCACCGTAAAATAATACACATCGCCCTTAAAATTTAAAAGCAAATCTTCAGGATGTTTTTCTTTTACATCGGACGTGCGGACATGCATATCTCTTTGAACCATTTCGCCCATTCTGTTCTGCACAGTTTTATTAGCTGTAAAAGAGATTGGATTTTTGGCTTGCAGCAATCTTCTGAAATCAATCGGAATTCTTATATCCGCCCCGGCTTGCCACGAAGAGCCGTTAAAATCTTTGTTTTGATAAACCGCATAAGTAAGGCGCAGAATATTAAATACTTTATACTCGGCTCCGGCTTTTGCGCCTTTTAAAATATCTTGATTACGCTCTGACGAAAAATAATAGTACCCGCCGAAAATTTTTAATTTGCCAAAGGATTCGGGAATAGGCAGCTTTATATCAAGCTTGGCGTCCGCGCCGCTCATTGAAGATTCGTATTCATACGTTGCGGCAACATGATGTCCTAAAGGCACATCATATACTTTTCCGATGTAATAATATTTGTCGTCAAACGGGATATAGCCGTTAAATCTTACATCAAACCATTCGCTTAAAAACTCAATTCCCGCTCCGGCCTGTAAAAAGGTATTGCCAAAAGCGCTTGTGCGCCGGTCATAATAAGCGTTTACGCCGATTATCGCGCCGTTTTTTAAAATATTTAAATATTGTCTGTAACCTAGCCCGACATTAAATTCATTTTCAGAATTTTTCAAAATCTTTTCCCCGCTGCCGCTTAGGCGCGGAGAAACAAACAAAAATGAAGTTTCACTCCAAGCTACCGGAATTACTAAATCGGCAAAGCTGTCCCAGCTGTTTTGCGCGGCCAAGACCCCAAATGTAAAATCGCCCGGATACGGAAAAACCTTCGCGTAAGATATCGCGGCTACTATTGCCAAAAACATAAATGATAAAAATATGACTTTTATTTTTTTCATCAGAAGTATATTTTCCCTTCAATGCTGAAATATATTACATTGCCTTCATTGCTTAAATAGCTTTTGTTATAAACAGCCCTGCCCCAATAGACGCTTGCATTAATATTTTTCGTTCTAAATGCCGCGCCTGCTCCGGCGCCGGCAACAGTATAGTTTTCTTTGTATGCGCCGTTGTAAGCGTATCCTATATCTGCAAAACCTGATATTGATGTGTAAGCAAGTATATTTAACGGCCCGTTATTTTGAAAAATATCGGCAAGCGTCCAGGTTAAATCATTTCGTAAATAAGCACCGCTGTTCCCGCTTACGCTTCCGGCTTTAAAACCTCTGACGGAACTTTGCCCGCCGAGTGAAATTTGTTCGGAACTGTATAAAATATCGTTTGAATACTGCCCGTTTGCCACAAATGCGTACCTTGTATTTAATTTTATTAAAGGCAGTCTGAAATTTTGCGAATACTGCGCATATAAAGAAAGCGACGAAAATTGCCCTTTTGGAGAGCCTGGCACATTGTAGTTTTGAACCGCGCCGAACAGATCAAGCCCTTGGTTATAAGATAATTTTCCATAAAGCATCGAAGAGCCTATATAATATGTTGTTGTTAAAAATCCGGAAGCTACGGTTAACTTTTTACTTGAAGCGTCTATTAACTGATGCTCTATAAAGTTTTGCGTTTCTTTTAAAGCCATTTCGGCGCCGGCTGAAAATTTATATTTTTGGCTTCTTTTAATAATCATTTCAAGACTGGCATTTTTATTGCGGGTAGTTCCGTCGGAAACATATCTTGTGCCGTAAGAAGTTCCTGCGACAGTGTTATAATCGCTGTTAAAAAATGACGCCATAAAAGTAAAATATCCGAAAGGTATGCTTAAAGAACCAAAATAACTGTTGTTTCTTTTATCCTGATAATATCCGTCAATATTTCTTGAATAATTGAAATAAAGATTGTCATTAAGCATTAAAAGGTTATCTGAGTTTATAGCGGCATTGGCTTTATAATATCCCGAATTTTCAAGACCGCTGTTGTCAACGCTTAAAGAAATATTAAATCTTCTGCCTATATCGTTTGTAACGGCAACAATGCAGTATCCGTCTTTGCTGCCGGGAAGAATTTCAATAGAGGCATTATTTGAAGCAAGCCTGTTCATCTGCTCTAAACCTTGGTCCATATCTTTTATATTTAAAACCGAGCCGGCTGCAAACGGATAAAAAGAAAACCCTTGCATGCTTGAAAATAATTTAGGATATTTTTTGCCTTTTTTTGTTTGAAAAGTAATATCCTCAATAATGCCTTCAATAACAACAAAAGTTAAAACGCCTGAATTAATCGTATTGCCGTCTATATAAACCCTTGCCGCGCTATAGCCTTTGTTTATATACAAAGCCTGTAATTGCTCCTGTATGGACGATATCTCGCTCATCCCCATAAGCTTGCCTTGATAAACTGAAATAATTTTATCAATGTCGCCTTGTGAAATATAGTCGACATTGTTTCGTATGACTTCTATTTTGTTAAATTGTTTTTTGTTTTCTGCGGGAGGAGCTTCTTGCTGCGGAACTTGAGGCGCTGTAACTGAATCTTGCATAAAATTGGTTCTATTTTCTATTTCGCGGTTTCTTAACAGGTCATTAAAGCGCGTATTGATATTGCGCTGTATGTTATCCGTGTCTGCCTGAGCATAAGCAGACTGATATATCAGCGTCAGCAATAATAATGCGATTATCTTTTTCATTGTTTATTTATCAGAACTCAATATCACAATTTCAGCGCGCCTATTGAGTGCTCTGCCGTCTTCAGTTTTATTATCGCCAACCGGATCAGTTGAAGATAAACCGTATGTTTCTATTCTATCCTGATTGATTCCTTTTTGAACAAAATAATTTGCAATGGTTTCGGCTCTTAAATTTGAAAGCTCGCGGTTTTTTTGTTCATGCCCGCTTGAATCCGTGTGGCCGCAAATCATAACTTTATTATCGGGATATGCCTTTAAAACGCTAAGCAGTTTTACAACCGTAGTTTCATATTCGGGCTTAATATCGCTTTTATCGCTGTCAAAATAAATAACGCTTGAAAAAGCGGATAAAACTTTCTCTTTATCCTTAAATTTTACGCTTTCACCGTTAGCAAGCAAAGCAAAAGTCCCTAAAATAATCGAAATGATGAAAATCTTGATTTTCATATTCATAAGAATAACGTATTTTCCCTGGTTTTTTTCAATGGTTTTTATTAACTACACGCTTTTTATTTTAAGCATTTTTTCTATTGGTTGGCGGGCTTTTTGAGCTATATCCTGCGGCACTGTAACAATATTTTTATCGTTGGCAAGCGCGTCCAATACTTTATCTATGGTAATTTTTTTCATGTTCGGACATACCGCAAGTTCTGACAAAGGATAAAACTTTTTATCCGGATTTTCTTTTGCAAGTTTATATAAAATTCCGGTTTCTGTTCCTATAATAAATTCTTGTGTCTTGCTTGCAGGCACATATCTGCACATTTGGCCGGTTGACATCGCGTAATCTGCAAGCGCAACAACTTCCGGCCTGCATTCAGGGTGCACTAAAACTTCCGCTTCGGGATGCGCGCGCTTGGCCTCTATTATGTGTTCAGGCAGCATCAAATTATTATGCGTAGGGCAAAAACCGTTCCAGATTACTAAGTCTTTCCCGGATTGTTTTTGCACATAGCTGCCGAGATTTCTGTCAGGAACAAAAATAACGGCTGCATCCTGGCTCAAACTTTTTACCACATTTACGGCATTTGACGAAGTGCAGCAAATATCGCTTTCGGCTTTAACCTCAGCCGAAGTATTTACATAAGCGACCACAACGGGATTTTTGTATTTTGATTTAAACTCGCGCAGGGCTTGAGCTGTAATCATGTCCGCCATCGGACATCCAGCGCCGGCGTCAGGTATAATAACTTTTTTATCCGGGCTTAAAATAGCCGCGGTTTCCGCCATAAAATGAACGCCGCAAAAAACTATTCTTTCAGCGTGTGTGTCTGCAGCCTTTCTGCTTAAATCCAAAGAGTCTCCGACAAAATCAGCGACATCCTGAATTTCAGGAAGCTGGTATATATGCGCTAAGATTACCGCATTCTTTTCTTTTTTGAGTTTATTTATTTTTTCAGTGATTTCATTCATTATGTTTACCAAAGTTGTCATACCGATGCAAATCGGTATCCATGTTAAGTGAACTTGGATTCCGGGTCAAGCCCGGAATGACAGGCATTATTTTTTCGCAGGGAAGTGAGTTCCGGCGCCGCCCTCTTTTATAATTTTCCCAAGCAGATTAAGTTTTGCGCCGTTAGTAATAATTACATCAACCCCGGAAGCCGTGGCGATTTTAGCCGCTAAAACTTTAGTTTTCATCCCTCCAACGCCTTTTCCGCTTTGGGATTTGGGCGAAGCGTAAGATTCGATTTCAGGAGTAATTTTATCAACTCTTGAAATCAGTTTTCCTTTTGAAGGATCGCCGTCATATAAACCGTCAACATCGGTAAAAATAATAAGTTTATCGGCTTTTACAGCGGCTGCAACAAGCGCCGCCAAAGAATCATTATCGCCGAAATTTATTTCTTCAACAGCCGTTGTATCATTTTCATTTATGATAGGTATAGCGGCAGAACTTAATAATTCCGTCAGAGTATTGCAAACGTTTGCGAATCTGGTTTTATCGTCAAAATCATCTCTTGTAAGCAGAACCTGCGCGACAACTTTGCTGTGTTTTTTAAACGCGGCGGCGTACGCATTCATTATGATAGGCTGTCCTATCGCCGCAAGCGCCTGCTTTTGTCTTAAAGAGCCGGGGCGTTTCTGCAAACCCAGTTTTCCCATACCTGCGCCAATGGCTCCGGAACTTACAAGAATTATTTGATTTTTGGCATCTTGAAGTTCCGATAAGGTTTTAGCCAAATCTGAAATATATTTTTCATAAAGCCCGCCGTCTTTGCATGTTAATGTGCTTGTGCCTACTTTAATTACTATTTTCATAAATCCTCAAATCCTGATAAAGGAATTTCTTTTTGGGTTTTTTGCAGCATATCTTTAATTATTATTTTGCCTTTTTCAAATTCGGTTTTTGCAAAAACTATTGTTTGCGCAGCTTTTATTTTATCTGCAAATTTCAGCTGGCTGGTAAGACTTTTGCCGTTTATCGGGCCGCTGACCGCAATATTTTTACCGGAACGAGCAAGCTCTATGCTGAAAGCGAACGCAGCTTCAAAAAGTTCCTGATCCGCAATAGCCACGAATACTTTTTTTCTTTCTTTTAGTTTTTCAAAAAATCCCGATTTTTCCGCGGCAAGCATTACCCTTTCCGCGCCGAACGCAAAACCTACGGCCGGCGTATCTTGACCGCCGAGCTCTTTTACCAAATTGTCATAACGTCCGCCGCCGGCCAAAGCGTCCTGCGAGCCTAAAGCGCCGGAACGAATTTCAAAAACGGTTCTGTTATAATAATCGAGTCCGCGTACTAACTTATCGTCAATTATAAAATTTATCTTAGCGGCTTTTAAAAGATTCTGCACTGAATTAAAATCTGTTTTACACCCGTCGCATAAATAGTCGGTCATTCTTGGAACATTTGTAAATTTATCAGAATCTATTTTGCAGTCAAGCAATCTTAAAGGATTTTTCTCAAGGCGCGTTTGGCAGTCAACGCACAAATCTTTTATTGAGCTGAAATATTTAACCAGCGCTTCTCTAAAAAGCGGCCGGCATTTAGGGCATCCCAAAGAATTGATATTTATTGAAATATCTTTAATCCCAACCGCGCTTAAAATATCGCTCGCCAAAACCATTATTTCGGCGTCAGCCGAAGGTGACGAATTTCCGAAATATTCCGCGCCCATCTGGTTAAACTGTCTGTATCTTCCGGCTTGGGGTCTTTCATATCTGAACATTTCGCCGCTGTAAAAAAACTTACCGGCAGGAATTGAAAGATCGAATCTGTTTTCTATAAAAGAGCGCACTATTCCCGCGGTCCCTTCGGGGCGCAGAGCAAGCTTTCTGCCCTTTTTGTCTTCAAAAACATACATCTCTTTTGAAACTATATCGGTAGCTTCGCCGATAGAGCGCAAAAAAAGCCCGGCGTCTTCAAAAATCGGAGTTCTCAGCTCTTCAAAGCCGTGCCTTTTAAAAATTTCTTTCGCGATTTTTTCAACTTCGCTCATAGCAAGAGCTGAAACTGAAAAAATATCGTGCGTGCCTCTTGGCGCTTTAAATGCCATTTATTATTTTCCTTTATATACGAACTCTTTTCCGGCTTTAACAAGTTTATTAAGTTTAGCCTGCGTGTCAGTTTCAATATAGCAGCGCACAACCGGCTCTGTTCCGGAAAGTCTGAAACCTATCCACGTATTGTCGTCAAGTATAAACTTGTCGCCGTCAATCGTAATTTTATTTTTTACGGCAATACCGGCAATGGACGAAGGAGAATCGTTTTTAAGTTTTTCCTTAAACGCGTCCATTACTTCCTGCGGAAGCCTGAAATTCAGTCTTGAAGTCAGAACTTCGCCGGTAAGTTTTTTAATATCTTTAATTATGGCCGTTATTGATTTTTTATTCATAGCCACGGCTTCCGCCATCAAAAGGCAAGCTAAAATCCCGTCTTTTTCCGGAACATGCCCTCTTATCGTAAGCCCGCCGGATTCTTCCCCTCCGACTATAAAATCTTTAGGCCTTTGAGTCATTATCTCGCCGATATACTTGAATCCTACCGGAGTTTCAGCCATTTCAACTCCAAGTTTTGCAGCTAACCTGTCTATCATATGGCTTGTCATTACGCTTCTTGCGGCTACTCCCGTCCAGCCTCTTGTTTTATTGAGATGATATAAAACAACCGGTAAAACTTCGTTAGGCGTTATAAACTGACCGTTAGAATCGACGATACCAAATCTGTCGGCGTCTCCGTCGGTAGCTATACCGAGATTGTAAGATTCTTTTTTAACCATCTGATAGAGCTCGGTTATATTGTCTTTATTCGGCTCAGGCGCGCCGTTAGGAGCAAACATCGCGTCCCTGTTTTTGTTAATCGTTTTATTTTTTATGCCGGCCGCGTCCAAAAGCGCGTCCAAATAATCGTTTCCGGTGCCGTGCAAAACATCGACGGCCAATTTTAAATTAGCTTTTTTTATGGCCTTGAAATCTATAAGCTGTTTGATTTTTTTAAAGTAATCGGTTCTCGGGTTATGGAGAGCGATAAGCTTATTTTCAACGCCTAAGCCGTAAGACATAATTTTTACGTCTTTAATCGATATCGCCGCCGCGTATTTTTCTATTTTTTGAGTAGTCTCGGGCAAAGCCGGACCGCCCCATGAAGGAGAAAATTTAAGCCCGTTGTATTTATAAGGATTGTGGCTTGCGGTAAAATTTATACCGCCGGCAAGGTCTAAATTTATAATTTCATAAGAGATAACCGGCGTCGGCGTGTCTCTTTTGCAAAGAAGCGATTTGATTCCGTTGCCCGCCAAAACTTCCGCCGTAACTCTTGCGAAATCCTCCGACATAAATCTTGTGTCATAGCCTATTATAACGGCGGCTTTTTTATTTTCTTCATTTATAAGCCTTGATATAGCCTGAGCCGCAATGCGGACATTGTCATAAGTAAATTCTTCCGCGATAATTCCTCTCCAACCGGACGTCCCGAACTTAATCATCTTAACCCTTCCTATAAAGTGAAATTTGAAAAGTGGAAAGTGGAATTAACTGCAACAACAAAAAAAACAAGCCGTTCATTTCACTCTTCACTTTTCACTTTCCACATTGTCTTTTTATTATTCCTGCCATTTTGTTATTTTGTCCGTGTATATTTCCAAAAACCCGTTAGCCGTGGATTTGTCTTTCGCTTCAGCCCAAATATGGAAGAACGCTCCGTCGGTATCCGGCACCAAAAGCACCCAGCCGTTGTTAAAATATACTTTTACTCCGTCTACAAGCTCGGTTTTTTTGCCTTTTGAATCCTCTATGGCTTTACGCATTACCTGTCCTTTTTTATCCCAAGGGCAGTGAACGACTTTGTGCAGAACTTCAAACGAAGGAATTTCTCTGCTGACTTTGCTTAAAGACATCTCGTCTTCGCCCATAAGCTCTATAACCTTGCCTATCGCATACATCGCGTCAAAAGCATTTTGAAATTCCGGGAAAATAAAACCACCCTGTCCGTCGCTGACAAAAATTATATTTTTGTCGTTTACCGCGGCGTTCATTAAGCTTCTAGGACTTGTGGCCGTTCTTTTAACGATCGTTCCGAATTTTTCTGCAAGCTCATCTATTACCGAAGAAGCGCTCACCGGAACAGCGATGGTAGGTTTTTTTCCGTTCTTTTGGCATTCATTCTTTTGGCATTCTTTCATAACCAAGTAAGCCATTATAAGCATCGCTAAATCATCCGGAATAATCTTGCCTTTTTCATCCACTAAAAATAATTTTTCGGCTCCGGAGTCTATCAAAAACCCCGCGTCGGCTTTAAGAGTCGTTACGATATCCGACAGCTGGTTAAGCGAATTGTCAAACTCCTGCGGCGTTTTAGTTATCTTTGAAGAATTGACGAAAGCGTTTAAAGCGACAACATCCACGTCAAGCTCGCCTAAAATTGCCGGAAATATTCTTGACGCCGAAGAGTAAGCGTAGTCTATGACTATTTTTTCTTTGGATTTCTGTATTTTTTCTTTCTTGATGGTATTCAAATAGCCGGTCTTATATTATTCAACGGCTCTTGGAGGAACGGTAATCTCCCCGACTTCATTCATGTCGGCGCGCTGGAAATCTTCCCTGAAAAACAGCTGTTCTATAGCTTTTTCCTGACTAATAGAAATATCCCCGCCTTCTGAGTTAAAAAACTTTATATCCACAAGACGCGGATCAAATGGCGACTGTCTTATATGTATTCCGCCCTTTTCGCCTTCGCTGCCGATTTCATATCTTGCAACGGGGATAGGCGAACTTGTTAAATCCCCTACCTGAACTCCCGCAGACAAAAGCCCGGAAATAATTCCTCTTTTTATCATTCTTGTCGCGCGGTGGTCGTCTCTTGAAGTTATAATATAAGCGCCTTTTCCGACATAAGCGCCGTAAGCCGAACCGATTTTTGCGGCAAACTCCGGAGTTATTTCTATGTTGCCAAGTCCTGTTATACCGTAAGCGTTAAATAATTCTTTATTCCATCTTTCGCCCCAAACTAAGCTGCTTGAAAGTATCGCCCCGTCTTCGACTATTTTATGCGGCCAAATTCTTAAATTTGTTCTAACCACTGCGTCAGAACCGATTCTCGATTCATCGGCGATAATAGTGCCGACCTGTATTGACGCTCTGTTGCCTATTACGACCCCGCGGCCGATAACGTCTTCTTTAAGCCTTGCGTCGGAGCCTATGACGGCGTTATCCCAAATAACCGCGCCCAAAACATCGGCGCCGGAACCTATTTTTACATTAGAGCCTATAACAGAACGCGAAAGATGCGCGCCGTCGCCTATAACGACATTATCTCCCAGCAGCACTTCGCCGTCAATTTTGACGTCTTTTCCTATTTTAACGTTTTTGCCAGCCAAAATTTCTTTACCGTCAACTTTAATTTTAGCCGCGTCAAGTTTTATATCTACTTTTCCGTCAAGCACATCGTAATGGGCAAGTCTGTATTCGTCGTGGTTGCCGATGTCTTTCCAGTAGCCTTCGGCTATATAGCCGTAAAGAGGCTTATTTTCTTTAAGTAAGCGCGGAAATAAATCCTTCGAAAAATCGAAAGATTTCTGTTCGGGAATGTAGTCAAAAACTTCAGGCTCTAAGATATAAATGCCTGTATTTATAGTATCGGAAAAAACTTCGCCCCAAGAGGGTTTTTCCAAAAATCTTTCAACTTTGCCGTTTTTTTCCGTTATGACCACGCCGAATTGCAGCGGATTATTGACCCTTGTTAATACCATAGTCGCCATTGCTTTTTTCTTTTTATGGTATTCAACGGCTTTGGATAAATCAAAATCAGTCAAAACGTCTCCGGAAATAACTATAAATGTTCCGTTTATGTTTTTGCTGGCAAAACGCACGCTGCCCGCCGTGCCCAAATCGCCTTCAGGGCGCAAATATTTAATATCAGCTCCGAATTTTTTGCCGTTGCCGAAATAATCGGTGATAACTTCGGGCTGGTAATAGAGCATCATAGTCAAATCATTGAACTTATATTTTTTGAGAAGGTTGATTATGTGGCACAACATAGGTTTGTTTGCCACCGGAGCCATCGGTTTTGGAACTGTGCAAGTAATGGGTCTGAGTCTTGTGCCAAATCCCCCTGCCATAATTACAGCCTGCATAGCGTAACCTCCATATTTGATTTTACTAAAACTTACTGATTTATAAGCGGATTTTATCAAATTTATATGTCAAAAGCAAAGAAAGCTTAAAGCTGCTTTGACACATTGATTTATATATGGCAAAATACTTGTCAATCATTTTTTACGGAGAACTAAAATGTCAAACAAAAATAACACCGCGGCAAAGTTTATATTGGCAACAATCGCTCTGATTTTGCTGGCCATTCTTGCCGCGTATATAGTTATAACTAAAGATTTGCCTTCAGCCAGCAAGCTTGAAACCTATACGCCGAATCTTTCCACGAAAATATACGACAAAGACAACAATCTTATAGCCGAACTTTCAACAGAACGAAGAACTTTTGTCCCGCTTGCGGATATTCCCGTAAATCTCCAACACGCCTTTATCGCTATAGAAGATAACTATTTTTATGAACACTGGGGTATTTCCACAAAAGGGATTTTGCGCGCCATTACAAGAGCTTTTTTGAGCCGCAGGATTGCAGAAGGCGGATCCACAATTACGCAGCAGCTGGCAAAAACTATATTTTTAACCCCGGAAAAAACTCTGCTTAGAAAAATCAGAGAACTTATAATTACAGTTCAAATCGAACGAAATTATTCCAAAGAAGAAATAATGCAGTTCTACATAAACCAGATATATTTCGGCAACGGCGCTTACGGCGTGCAGTCTGCGGCCATGATTTATTTTAACAAAGACGCCAAAAATCTTACTCTTGCGGAAAGCGCTATGCTTGCGGCTATTCCGAAATCTCCGAATTATTATAATCCGTTCAAAAATAAAGAAGCGGCTTTAAACAGAAGAAATACGGTTATAGCAAGAATGTATGACCTCGGATTTATAACGCAGCAGCAAAAAGATGAAGCTGTGGCGACACCTCTTCCGGATAAACCCGCGGCAGAAGCATTTGTTTCCGGCAGCTATTTCGTTGAGTTTTTAAGAATAATGCTTGAACCTAAATACGGAACAAACGTTTTATTTAAAGGCGGTTTGTCTATATACACTACTCTTGACATGAAAGCTCAGGCGGCGGCGGAAAAAGCTTTAATAACGGCGCTTGACGATTTTGACAAAACAAGAGTCGATTATTTTAAACAAATTGGCAGAACTCCTGTAAAAGTTCAGGGCGCGCTTATAGCAATAGACGTTAAAACCGGCGCTATTAGAGCAATGGTCGGCGGCAGAGATTTTAAAGAAACGCAGTTTAACAGAGCCATACAGGCAAAACGCCAGCCGGGCTCGTCTTTCAAACCTTTCGTTTATCTTGGCGCTATAGAATCAGGCTTTACCGCGGCAACAATTCTTGACGACAGTCCGCTTATTTTTGTCAGAAACGCAAGCGGCTGGCAAATTGTATCGAGAGACCCGGCATACCTTGAAACTTTAGCAGAAACAAGAACAGAAACCGATATGGTTGACACAAATAAAATATGGGTGCCGACAAATTTCGGCGGAACATTTAGAGGCCCTGTAACGATGAGAACCGCTTTGGCGCTTTCAATAAACATGGCGGCCATAGAACTTATCACAAGAATTACTCCGGCAAAAGTTATAAATGTGGCAAGAAGACTCGGCATAACTACACCGTTAAACAACACGATGTCTTTGGCGCTTGGTTCAAGCGATGTTACATTGCAGGAAATGGTTTCCGCTTACGCGACATTTCCGGCCGGCGGAGTTAAATCGACGCCGTTTGTCATTACAAAAATTTTAGACAAAGACGGAAAAGTTTTAGAAGAAAACACATCGCAGCAGTATGACGCGATATCTCCTCAGGAAGCTTATATAATGACCGATATGATGCGTTCGGTAGTTGAAAGAGGAAGCGGATGGTACGCTAAAAATCTCGGACGCCCGGCTGCCGGAAAAACCGGAACCACTAACGAATCAACCGACGCTTGGTTTATAGGTTTTACTCCGCAGCTTGCGGCAGGAGTGTGGGTAGGTTATGACGACAGAACTTTAAATTTGGGCTCAAAAGCAACTGGCGGCGTGCTTGCCGCGCCGATATGGACAAACTTTATGCTCGGAGCTTTAGCCGGAACGCCGGCTGAAGATTTCCAGCAGCCGGGAAATATCGAATGGGCATTGGTTGATGTTAAAACCGGATTACTCGCGCTAAGCAAAACGCCCGGAGCTTTCCTTGAGGCGTTTATAAAGGGAACTGCCCCTACAAAATATTATGACCATTCCGGCAGCGCTGCCTCAGACAAAGAAAGATTGGATTTGATGCAGGAAGCCGCAGGGTTTTAAAAGGCAGTTACGAATTAAGAGCGACGAATTACGAATTAACAACAACCCCTCACCTACAAGGGGCGATGGTATTATTTGAAATAATCGAAGATTTGTTTGAAGTTTAAATCAGATTTCTTTGAATTCGCAAAGCGGTCGTATATGGATTGTTTGGATTTGATTAAAGTTTCCGAACGGATTCCGTATTCTAAAGCCATAGCGGCTTCTATATAAGCACACAGCTTATCGCAGATTTCGGTTAGACTTCCGTCAACGGCATTGTATTTTGCGTCGTCGTAATCGGCGGCGTTATCAACTCTTTTCACTTCTCCGTTTTCAATAATCCTATCGGAAAATTCGTCTTCTATAAAATATTGTATGCGTCTGTGCCAATTTTCCGGTATAAGCGGAAGAATCTTTTCTTCGACCTGATTTT
>Ga0209628_10000934_pt1 | contig 18386 bp, 15 predicted proteins | sample TergutCu122P4_FD_187285 | JGI IMG/M metagenome (GOLD analysis project Ga0209628, IMG submission 187285) | Cubitermes ugandensis P4 segment gut microbial communities from Kakamega Forest, Kenya - Cu122 P4 (SPAdes) (version 2) | ecosystem: Host-associated > Arthropoda: Insects > Digestive system...
AATTAACCCTCGCAGCCAACCGTTGGAATATGATTTCCGCCCCGTTGCGTTACATGTATACAGGTGACTTTTACAAAAACGATCCTTGTCCTCATGCAGATAAGTTGCGCATTTATCAACAACTTTTTGCGATGAAAAATCCTCAAACCGATGCAACAGTTAATCCTACAGGCGGTTGGACAGGCCCGTTCAACAATCCTGAAATAGCTATACGTGCCGGATTCGGTTATGCAGTACATTTGCTTGATGACGGTACAATTTTTAATGAAAATTTTGCTAAAATGCCGGTTGCCAACGAAACAGACTGGGTGCCAGCAACAGGCCGTCACTCTATGTGGTTCCCTAAAAATGATAAGAGTTATAACATTTATTACATTTCCAGTAGCGATGGACAAGGTACACCTCCATTTAACGCCTCATGTACTAATATTGAAGGTAATTACCCTGCAGGTAGAGGTACCGGTTTTAATAATGATAATAACTACCGCTTTGTTTATGAAGCTGAAAGCACTTGGAAAACCTCAGGTAACGTCACGCTCACCACAACGGGAGCATCAGCCGCCGGCGAGCAAGTGATTGTAGGTAATCCGTTTATGTCACACTGGGATTTCACCAAATTTGCCACACAAAATTCGGGCAAAATCAAAGACGAATACAAAGTGTTGGAAAATGCAAATGATGCTGCTTATACGACTTTTTCTCCTGTAACAGCAACCAACAAACTGATTGCCCCTATGCAATCTGTATTGATTACCTCGAATGCTGCATTTGGAGCAGAAGGCGCCACCGCTTTGAAAACCAATTTCAAGGCCATGGCAGAAAATCCGGGCGATAAATTGAAAAGCGCAAGCAATCCGGAATCAAGCTTGTTGAAAATTGTAGCCGAGAAAGAAGGCAAAAGCAACAGCACTCATATTTTGTATGATGCAATGGTGGATAACTATTACGACCTTAACAAAGACAGCTACAAACTGTTTGTTACGGAAGTAACGAAACCGGTTGCAGTTTACACCCGTTCACAAGATGGCGTTGCCCTCGACATCAATGTATTTGGTAACACAAACGAAATAATTCCGTTGGGAGTTCGTACATCTTCTACAGGCACAATCAGCCTGCAATTTGAAGGTGTTGACAATTTCAGCAAACTGTACTTGATCGATGCTCTGTATCCTAAAACTATCGACCTGAAAGAAACACCCGAATACAGTTTCGAAAAAACGACCTCAGAATTATTCTTGGATAAAAGATTCTTCCTGTCAGTGAATCGTCCCAACAGTGATTTATCACCGACACAGGGTGCAGTTTCTGTTTTCACTTCAGGCAAACAATTGCAAGTGGTTTCAGACAGCAACATCGACGAAGTTCAGGTATTCGATATGCAAGGAAGAATGTTACACCAAGCACGCGGTATCGACGCATCGACATATACCTGCAACTTACCAAGCAGTGGTATGTATGTTGTGAAAGTGTTGACCGGCAAAAGTGTAACGATGAAGAAAGTAACGATAGATAAGTAAAACAGCTAAACAATCAACGGGTTTCTCACTGCGTTCGAAATGACAGCGCAACAAAGCACAATCAAAGAGCTTGTCATTTCGAGCGCAGCGAGAATTGAAAATCGACGTAGTCAAAACCAACGAACATTAAACAAAAATAAAGCAATGAAAGTAGTGGTAATTTACAATAAAAACATTACCTTTGCCCCGCTTTAAAATTCCGTGTGATGGGAGATTGAGGAGCATTATGTCTTAATTTTGAGTAACACAAAAAAATTAAAAATGAAATCATTCGAATTAAAAGGAGAATTAAGAAACGACTTAGGAAAAAAAGCATCTAAGTTGAGTCGCAAAGAAGGCGAAGTGCCATGTGTTCTTTATGGAGCAGGTGAAGTTGTTCATTTCAACGTAACTAAAGACGGAATCCGGAAACTTGTTTATACTCCGGAAATCTTTTTAGTTAATCTGACTATCGGTAAAAAAACATGCAATGCTATCTTAAAAGATATGCAATTTCATCCGGTAACAGACAATTTGTTACATGTTGATTTTTACCAAGTTACAGAAGGAAAACCCATTGTGATGGAAGTTCCTGTTGTATTGGAAGGTTTGGCCGAAGGTGTTAAAGCCGGGGGTAAATTATCGCTGGAATTGAGAAAATTGAAAGTAAAAGGTATGCACAAACATATTCCTGAAAAATTGACTATCAATGTCGAAAGTTTAGGATTGGGCAAATCAATACAAGTTGGCAACTTGTCGTTTGACAATTTGGAATTAATAAATGCTAAAAATAATGTTGTTTGCGCTGTTAAATTGACTCGTGCAGCAAGAGGTGCGGCAGCTAAAGGAAGTTAATGAAATATTTGATTGCCGGCTTGGGGAATATTGGTTGTGAATACCAAAATACCCGCCACAACATAGGATTTATGGTATTGGACGCTTTGGCAAAAGCGTCCAATCTTGTTTTTACCGACCAGCGATATGGTGCGGTAACGGAATTGAAAGTGAAAAATCGCCAGTTGTTTTTACTAAAGCCATCCACTTATATGAATTTAAGCGGAAATGCAATCAGATATTGGTTACAAAAAGAAAATATTCCGGTAGAAAATTTATTGGTGGTTGTGGATGATGTGGCGTTGCCATTCGGAACGTTGCGATTAAAACCACAAGGCAGCGATGCAGGTCATAACGGTCTCAAACATATTCAAGAAATATTGGGAACACAACAATATAACCGCCTTCGATTCGGTATCGGAAATGATTATCCGAAAGGAACGCAAATCGATTATGTGCTGGGTGCTTTCTCCGAAGAAGATCAAAAAATATTACCGGAAAGAATCGAACTGGCGGGAGAGATTATCAAAAGTTTTTGTTTAGCCGGTATTCAAAATGCAATGAATCAATATAATAATAAGTGAAGGGCGAAGTTCGTATAGATAAATGGATGTGGGCAACACGGATTTTCAAAACCCGAACGATTGCGGTTGAGGCTTGCAAGAAAAACAGGGTGATGATAAATGATGTAGCCGTTAAGCCTTCCCGGATGATTAAGATCGGAGATGTTATACAAGTCCGTAAACCTCCGGTAGTTTATTCATTTAAAGTGTTGAAACTGACACAAAGCCGGATGGGAGCTAAATTAGTCCCTGAATATTTGGAAAATGTCACTCCTCCGGAACAATATGAGATCCTTGAGCTGAACAAAATAAGCGGATTTGTAAATAGAGCCAAAGGCACAGGCCGCCCGACAAAAAAAGACAGGCGCAATATAGATGAGTTTCAAGATGCTCCGGTGTTTTTGGATGATGATTTTGATTTCGATTTCGACTTTGAGGAAACAAAACTTTCTTAATAGAACGCGGATGACACGGATAATGCGGATTTACAGGTTTTTTATTATCCGTGAGAATCTGTGTTATTCGTGTCATCCGCGTTCTATTATTCCATTAAGTGCGTTTCCAAGATTTGTTTTGTAGAAAATCCTTCCAAACCTAAATAATACGAAGTTGTATCGACTACTGCTTGCAAGGGGAGCAAGCCGATTAATTCGCATCCGGCTACAGAAACGCCATAGCGTTGCGCCTCAAAACGAATCATTTCTACCGCTTGGTAAATAGAAGTCTTAGTGTAATCCGTCAGGTTCATAGATACTTGCATCAATCCTTGCTCTTTCAGATCTATACCCATCGCTTTACAATAACGCAATCCACCTCCGGTGTGTCGCACTTTTTTTGCGATTTTATCAGCGATTTCGAAATTGCTTGTATGTAGATTTACGTTGAATGCAATCAAAGGCATGCGAGCTCCTATCACGGTAGCGCCTGCAGTCGGATGCCGTTCTTCCGGACCTGAATCGGGTTTCCATTCCGGCAGTTTCATTTTTTCGACCAAGCCTTCAAATTCACCTTTACGAATGGCAGCCAAATTTTGACGATGTTCTGCTGAGGCAGATTTTTCGTAAAAATAAACCGGCAACCGGTATTTTTCAGACACTGCTTTCCCTACTTCTTTTGCTAAAGTGTCGGCCTCTTCTATGGTCATGCCTTTTATCGGAATAAATGGGATTACATCTACTGCACCCAAGCGAGGATGTTGCCCTTTTTGTTTCGTCAAATCAATTGTTTCGATGGCAACTCCGACGGCTTCAATGATACAGTTTTTCATTGTTTCCGGTTCTCCAATTGCAGTAACGACCATGCGGTTATGGTCTTTATCGCTACTGTAATCCAATAGCTTAATGTTTTCCTTGGCGCGAAAAACGTTTACAATACGTTCTATTTTTTCTAAATCACGTCCCTCGCTGAAATTCGGGACACATTCTACGATTTTTTGCATGGTTTTACATTTACAGATATTGAGCGATTAGATGATTGTTTCCGATGTAAGGTTTTGTAAATAAGTTCGTACTTTTGGTGTTGCTATTACTTTCATTTGTTCGTGTAAAATTTATGAATATCCTCAAGTACTCCTTCCAAAAGTTCATCCATTGAGATAGACTTGTAAAAATCCTCATCCGGCTCATAATACACACGTTCTTTAACATCTGTTTCTTCAACGGTGATATTATCCACAGTTGTACACAAAAGATGGAAAGTGTTTTTACCTCTCTTGATAAAAACCTTATCATTAACAGCTAAATCAAAATATTTTTTTTGATTAGTTACAAATTCTTTACTGCTTACTATCGTCATGGTTAATTTTTTGAGATGATGTATCGGCAAATGTACGAATTATTTTTCAGGCAAAAAATATTTCGATGGTTTTAGTTAAGCATCCTCGTAGAACCAAAGTCAGTTCCACGAGGTGCTATTTTATTGTTTTACAGGTGATTTAATTCATTTTACTCAATGTCTCGATTCTCTTTTTCAAATCGGGATGGCTTGAGAATAATTTGTTAAATTTACTGTTTTCGGGAGTGCCGGCTTCTTCTTGTAATTGAAGTAAAACTCCTAACGATGATGCCATATTACTTGGATCTTTTCCGCATTTTTTCAAGAATTCGTATCCGTAGGCATCAGCAGCATTTTCTTGTTTTTGCGAATATTGCGCATTGGCAAGCGATTCGGCCAAATCACTCAATTGAGCGTCATTTAATTTTTGTACTGTATTTCCGCCAACAGCTCCGGCAGCATCTTTCAACGCGGAAACTCTCAATGCGGTAACAAAAGCATCTTTCGAATCTTTATTGACTATGTGTCCGATTTCGTGACCGATAACAGCCAATATTTGATCGTCTGTCATTAAATCCATTAAGCCGGCAAAAACGCGGATGTCGCCATTCGCACAAGCAAATGCGTTTACATCTATAACATAGTACGATAATATATTCAGATTCAACTCTTTTGTTAAATTTGCAGGAATAACCGATACGATTTTTGCCAAACGGTCGGCTACTTCTTTCATTCCTTTATCTTTGTCGGTCGTTTTGCATACCGGATTGTGTGCGTCCGACCATTGCATATACTCATCGGCATATCCTTTGATTTCCGCATCCGATAGCGTAAATGATTTAACGCCTTTGGCAGCTGCATCTACAGCTTTATCCAATTTAATTTTCCCAAACTGAGCGCTTGCCAAGAAATTACATAACAAGGCTAAAACAACTGTTAATACTACTTTCTTCATAACTTTTTAATTCTAATTGTTTTTATAGCTTATAAATAAATCTTACAAAAATATCAATATCATCAATTGAGCGCAAAGCACTCTCAAAAACATTGTCAACGGATAAACGGTAGCGTAACTTACTGCAGGAAGGTCGTTTCCGGCAGCTGCATTAGAATAAGCCAAGGCCGGAGGATCGGTTGTACAGCCTGCCATCAATCCCATCAGTGTGAAATAATTCAGTTTGAAAACGCTTCTTCCCAATATGCCTGTAACAAACAACGGCACTACGGTGATTATGATTCCTAATCCAACCCAGGTTAATCCGCCTTCGTACATCAAAGTGTGAACGAAATTTTTTCCGGCGCCAAGTCCCACGCACGCCAAGAAAAAGCAAATTCCAATTTCTCTTAACATCAGGTTAGCACTCATCGTGGTATAAGTAACTAACTTATATTTGGGGCCGAAAATACTCATTAAAATAGCAATAATCAATGGGCCGCCGGCCAATCCTAATTTAACCGGTTGCGGAATGCCGGGAAATGTAAGCGGAATACTGCCCAATATTACACCTAAGAATATACCGATAAAAATAGGAATAAGATTAGGCTCATTCAAGCGTTTCATTTCATTTCCGAGCGCTTTTTCTACATTTTTAATCGCCTTTTCATCTCCGACAACCGTTACGCGGTCGCCCATCTGTAAATGGAGATTTGCCTGTGCCATCAAATCTACTCCTGAACGATTGATGCGGGTAATATTAACGCCGAAAGCAGTTCGTATGTTAAGTTGTTTCAGTGATTTACCGTTTACTTCGTGTTTAGTGATTAAAATCCGACGTGAAACCAATTGTTTATCTAAAAGGCTCCAGTCGTCTTGATTCATATCTACTTTTTCACCGATAAATGCAGTGACTTTCTCCCGCTCTTCCGGAGTTGTTGCAATAAACAATTTATCTCCTTTATTGATTACGGTCAGAGAAGATGCAATCTCAATCTTATCGGTTTGGTTATGCAACACACGGGATACAATAAACTTTTGACCTACAAGTTTCGAAATTGTTTTTATATCTTTTCCAAAAACTGCCGGATTTTTTACTTCTAAAGATGTTAATTCTATATTTGACGTTTGTTTCGACTGCTTTTGTAGATTTTCACTTTCCTGTTCAAATTTCACTTTGAAAATATATTTCATAGCTATAATGGAAAAGATAATTCCCACTACACCCAAAGGATAAGCAACGGCATATCCCATTGAAATTGTTTCATCGGCTACTCCTTTTATATCGTAAAATGCCTGCTGTGCGGCTCCAAGACCCGGAGTATTTGTTATTGCTCCCGACATAATCCCTACCATTGTTTGTATCGGAATACCGGTAATAAAATGTAAAGTAATTGTAACTGTAACAGCAAGAAAAACAGTTCCCGCAGCTAACATATTCAATTGAATTCCTCCTTTTTTAAAGGAAGAAAAGAAACCGGGACCTACTTGCAATCCAATGGAATAAACAAAAAGAATCAATCCGAATTCTTTCATAAAATGAAGCACTTCGACATTTGCCTCAAAACCGAAGTGGCCGGCTAAAATACCGACAAATAATACAAACGTTATACCCAGCGATATGCCGAAAATTTTGATTTTGCCTAATGCAATTCCTATTGCAATCACGAAAGCAAACAGCAGAACAGTATGCGCGACCCCCTCGCCCCATAGTAAATCATTCAACCAATCCATAAATAACCATTATAAGTGAATTTTTTCTTGAAAAGCGGTGCAAAAGTAGACAAAGATTTGACTGTATGCAACTATAATATGAATATTCTTTGCTACTTTTGCAACGGATTACCCCTAAATCCCCTAAAGGGGACTTTAGAGTGTAATGAGACCGTAGTTATTTCGGTTTTTTCAGAAAACAAAGTCCCCTTTAGGGGATTTAGGGGTTTAAAATAATATACAATGAAAGTAATGAAATTTGGCGGAACATCCGTAGGTTCCGTGAAAAGCATTTTAAATGTTAAGCAGATTATTGAAGGGGTTAAAGAACCCATTGTTGTTGTCGTTTCCGCTTTAGACGGAATAACCGACCAGTTGATTCTCACATCGAAATTGGCCGCTCAAGGCGATTATACTTACGAAAAAGAGTATAATCAGATGGTAAGTCGCCATATTGAAATGGTTGAAAGTGTGATAACAGACACGACAACGAGAAACAACGTACTGAAAGAAATTGTTTCGATTCTCGACGAATTGGGAAATATATATAAAGGTGTGTTTTTGATACAAGATTTGTCGCTCAAAACATCAGACATCATTGTAAGTTATGGAGAACGCCTTTCTTCTTTGATTGTGAACAACATGATCAAAGGCAGTAAGCTGTATGATGCCCGCGAATTTATCAAAACAGAAAAACAATCTGAAAAACATATTGTTGATTTTGAAACAACGAATAAACTGATTCGATCTCAATTCAAAGATATGCCCGAAGTGGCTATCGTTCCCGGATTTATTTCAAGTAATGTAACTTCGGGAGAGGTGTCGAATTTAGGTCGAGGCGGTTCTGATTATACGGCCTCCATTATCGCAGCAGCATTAAACGCATCTATTTTGGAGATTTGGACTGATGTCGATGGTTTCATGACTGCCGACCCGAAAGTAATCAGCAATGCGTATGTCATAGAAGAAATGACGTATATTGAGGCTATGGAATTGTGCAATTTCGGAGCAAAAGCGATATATCCTCCGACCATTTTTCCGGCTTATCATCACAATATTCCTATTCAACTTAAAAATACTTTTAATCCGGATGCCCCGGGAACTCATATTGCCAGAGAAAAAAAATCAACCGGAAAGGCCATCATAGGTATTTCTTCTATCGACGATACCTGTTTGATTACCGTACAAGGGCTCGGAATGGTTGGTGTTATTGGCGTAAACTACCGCATATTCAAGGCGTTGACTAAAGCCTCTATCAGTGTTTTCATGGTTTCGCAGGCATCTTCCGAAAATACGACTTCATTTGCTGTAAAAAATGCCGATGCCGATTTGGCTGTCGATGTATTAAAAAAAGAATTTGCTTTAGAGCTGGCTCAAGGAGAACTCAACGATATTAAAGCCGAAAAAGATTTGGCCACATTGGCTATCGTTGGGGAAAATATGAAACGTACTCCGGGTATTGCAGGTAAACTTTTCGGCACGCTCGGTCGTAGCGGTATCAGTGTAATTGCTTGTGCACAAGGTGCATCCGAGACGAATATTTCTTTTGTTATCAAAAAAGAGAATTTGCGAAAAGCATTGAACTCCATTCACGATTCTTTCTTCCTCGCAGATTATCAAGTGTTGAATATTTTCCTTGCCGGAACAGGAACCGTTGGCGGAGACTTGCTAAGCCAAATTAAACAGCAACAGCCATTGCTTTCGTCTCAAAACAGCCTGAAACTTCGTGTCGTTGGAATTGCCGATATCGACAGTGTAATTTTCGACCGGAAAGGTATTGAGTTGGAAAATTATCAGGAAACATTGCGCACAAAAGGTCAGCCGACAACTCCCGAATTTTTGAGAGATGAAATCTTGAAAATGAATATTTTTAATTCTGTTTTTGTAGATTGTACGGCAAGTCCTCAAATTGCTGCTTTGTATGAAGATTTCCTTTCACACAATATTTCGGTAGTGGCAGCCAATAAAATTGCGGCATCGTCGGCTTACGATAATTACCTCAATTTAAAAGAAATTGCTCGCAAAAAAGGGATTAAATATCTCTTTGAAACCAATGTCGGAGCAGGACTTCCTATCATCAACACGATGAATGCGCTGATTAACAGCGGAGATAAAATTTTGAAACTTCAATCTGTTTTATCGGGAACACTAAACTTCATCTTTAATACCATCAGTGCTGAAATCCCGTTGAGCAAAGCTATTAAAATGGCTCAAGACGCCGGTTTTTCAGAACCTGACCCACGCATTGATTTAAGCGGAACCGATGTTATTCGTAAGTTGGTAATTCTTTCGCGTGAAGCAGGTTATCGTGTAGAACAAGCAGATGTAATTAAAAATCTGTTTATTCCCGACAAATATTTCCAAGGCTCTTTAGAAGATTTTTGGAAAACAATTCCCGAAATGGATGCAGAATTTGAAGATAAACGCAAAAAGCTTGAAACAGAAGGGAGGAAATATCGTTTTGTTGCAGAAATGGATAACGGAAGCTGCAAAGTCGGCTTGCAGGAAGTAGACCGCAGTCATCCTTTCTACGAATTGGAAGGCAGCAATAACATTATCATGATAACAACCGAACGCTATAACGAATATCCGATGATTATCAAAGGATATGGGGCAGGAGCGAGCGTAACGGCAGCGGGCGTTTTTGCGGATATTATTTCTATTGCAAATATTCGGTAAATTCCTTTTTGAAAAATAGATATTAATTAATACCTTTGTAATCAAATTAGAAAGGAGGTATTAAATGGCACGTCCAATTAAAGAAACGCCTGTACTTACAGGCAAAGATGCTGTGCTTTTTGAAAAACGATTGAAATCAATTAGACCTGTATCTGAAAAAGAACGTAATCGTTTGAAAGAGTCATACAAAATCTATAAAAAAATAGCCACATTTTCTGTCTAACACTTATTTATTCGTATGATGTTTTTTGAATCTTTAAGCCTTAATAGATTAAACCAAAATTATAATATTAAGCCGTTCGATTGTGGAGATACTGATTTGAATGATTTTTTATTTGACGACGCCAAAAACTATCTTGCAGAATTAATGGCAGTTACCTATATTATTGAACATGAAAACCTAACGGCTGCTTACTTTTGCTTATTGAATGATAAGGTTGTATTTGATACTTCAAACTCTCAGGAAAAGAATTTTTGGAATCGTTTCAATAGACGCAATCGAATACCTAATCCCAAGCGCCGTCAAAATTATCCTGCAGTGAAGGTTGGTCGTCTTGCAGTAAACAAAGAATTTAGAGGACAAGGTATCGGACGTTTTATAATAGATACTGTGAAAGGTCTTTTATTGGAAAAAATGGATATTGGCTGTCGCTTTATTACAGTTGACGCTTATCAATCAGCTTTTGATTTTTACATAAAAAATGGTTTTGAATTTCTGTCTGCCGAAGACGAAGGAGAATCAACCAGACTCATGTATTTTGATTTAAAAAGTATTATCATGTAATTTTCAAATATTATGAAGCATAAATTTATTTTGGTTTTTCTGTGCAGTTTATTTTGTTTGAGTTGCACCAACCCGAAAGCTTTTGGAGACGATTCTTTATCCATTAGAATCAATCGGTTCGATGTAGATTTATATCAGTATTTGCAAAACAAAATAACCAGCGAGGAGTTTTTGCAAAAGGATTCTTTATTTCTGAATGTTTTTGGAGAAAGAGTCGTTTTTATCGGCACAACCGATTCTGTCGGTTTTTTCGAACGTTTGCGATATTTCTTTTCAGAACCTACTTTAATGAGTTTGTATAGAAAACAACAGGAGGTTTTTGCCGACGTAACTCCTTTTGAAAAGGAACTTTCTACAAGTTTTGGTTTGTTGTTGAAAAAATTTCCTCAATTGATGTTGCCTCAAATTTACATGCACGTTTCCGGATTAAATCAGAATATTATAGTGACTGATTCCATCCTTTCTCTCTCTGCCGATAAATATTTGGGTTCGGACTTTCCTCTTTATCAAGAGTTTTTTTACGATTATCAAAGACAAAGAATGCGCCCCGAACAAGTTGTTCCCGATTATCTTTTGGGTTTCCTGTATTCGGAATTGCCGTTTGCAGGGAATGAAAATGCCTTGTTAGACAGAATGTTATATGAAGGAAAAATTCATTATATACTGTCTCAAATATTAACCGGAAGGGATGCTTGGGAAACTTTTGGTTACACAAAAGAGCAATATGAGTGGTGTGTGAAAAGTGAGGATCGTATTTGGAAAACGATATTGCAACAAAAGCAATTATACACTACCGATTATATGGTAACATCACAATTTATAAATGATGCGCCCTATACTGCACCTTTAACAGATTCTTCTCCCGGAAGGGTAGGAGTGTGGGTAGGTTATCGCATAGTGTCGTCGTTTATGAAAAACCATCCCAAAACAACTTTTAGTGAATTGATTGAGATGACTAATTATCAGGATTTTTTGAAGGAGGCAAGATATAAACCTTAAAAATCAGGAAAAAATCATAGCAACATAACGAGGGTACCTGCAAAAATCAATATTCCACCGATAATAACTTTCACGCTTGCGGTTTCTCCCAAAAAGATAAAAGCGAGTATCATAACGAAAACAATGCTCAATTTGTCAATTGGCGCCACTTTAGAAACGTCGCCCGTTTCTAAAGCTTTGAAGTAGAAAATCCAAGAAAGACCGGTAGCTATGCCTGATAGTATCAAAAAAATCAGGTTGGTTCGGCTCAACTCTTTTACCTCTTTCATTTGTCCGCTGAACAAGACAATTCCCCAAGCTAACAGTAAGACGACACCTGTGCGTATTGCCGTAGCCACATTTCCGTTGATGCCTTTAACGCCTACTTTGGCTAAAATAGCGGTAAGAGCGGCAAAAACAGCGGATAAAAGAGCATACCATTTCCACATTTTAGTATTTAGTTATTCTCTGATTCTAATTCCACCGCCTTGACCTCGGCCACCATGTTCACCTTGTCCTCTTTCTCGTATCATAGGAATAGGCCCTTCGGGTTGCATATCTTTTGTCGATGCGTTTCCTCCGGGAAATACTTGGAATTTATAGATAAAACTACACATAAAAAACCTTGAAAGAACAGTAGATTCTCTATTGGTTGTAAAACCGTTTCCAACGTCGAGGGTAAGGGTTTTACGATCTTGCAGTATGTCATAAATACTAAGTTTAACGGTTCCTGCACCTGCTTTTGAGTTGAATAATCGTTTGGATAGGGCTGCATTCCAAAGGGTTTGACTTGTGTTAAATCCTTCACCGTATCCACTTCTGAATTGGCAACTTATGTCCGACTCAAAAGTGAAATTATGAGGAAGATACCATGTTGTATATCCTCCCACCGAATAATCGTAAGTATCTTTGTTGTTTCGAGGCTGCAATTTGTTGTTTATGTTTTGATAGGAGATGCCACCATTAATGCCTATATCAAATAATTTCGACCGGTAATTGACATTGGCTCTTTCAGACACAGAGAAATTTTTGGTCGTATTCCGAAGATCGTTAGTATAGCCTTCCAAATTGCGGTAGGATAACATTCCGGAATTCGAAATGGTGAACTTTTTATTTCGCAAAGGAGTGTTAAACATGCTACGCAATTGGGCATTCCAGTTGCCATCTATGTTCTCATAAGTTGTAGTTCTTCTACCTGTGGCGTCGATTGTGCGTACTTGTACAATATCGTTGAGTGTATAATTTCCTTGAAGTTCGATATTATAGAAAAATTGTGTTTCCGGAACAAATTTGTTGAATCGGGCAGAAAATCTGTTGGTAAAACTCGGTTTCAATTTGTTGTTCCCTTTAATAGAGTTCATCGGGTCGGAAGTGTCGTCAATTGTTAATTGATTGGCGGTCGGCTGCGATTGGTTTCCCGAATAGTCGATGCGCAAATTAGTACGCGGTCCGAATAAATAATTGAAATTCAGAGTTGGAGAATAATTAGTAACGTTCCATCGACCACCTTCTTCTGGAACACGAACAGCGAGCGAGTCGCCGATTATATTTGGGAATCCATTTTCATAATGATAAGCAGAACGAGGTACAAAAGTACTGTTTACTGATGAAGACGGGTCGATATTGAATCCAATAGTATAATTGTATTTTGCTCTTACCGATTTAAAACCCACATTTATTCGATTAGTAAGAACATCTCTGATATTACTTCTGCTTTGTTTTATATTTTGTATCCATCCTTCATTGGAAATAGAATCGTAAGTGCTATTTATATTTTCCGAATAGTTTTTATTGAAACGATAAGAGGCCTGAATAAAATTACTGCGTCCTATCGGTTCTACATAAGTTACAGAAAAGCCGTATCTTGTTGAATAATTATTGTTTAACAATTGTTGTGTAACTGCCGAATCTCTATCAAAAAAACCGCCTTCATAAATATTCTTGATATAGTCGTAGTTCCCATTGGAGTAGCTGGTGTTGTAGTTCCCGTTAACAGATGCAGAAATTACTCTTCCCTGTTTGTTTAATTTTCTTGCAAATTCGAGCGTTGCACCTGTTTGATAGCCTTCTCCCCAATTGTTGGAATGAGATCGTCCGTCGAATAAAGTATCTCTTCCTGCGGGAGCCAATATATTGGAACTGCTGAAATCCCGGTCTTCCGTACTGCTGCTTTTATTATAGCTGAAATTAGGTCTGAAAATGATTGTCGTACTGGTGTCAGGTCGCCATTCCATCCTGAAACCTACACTGAAGTTATCGGAAATATCGTTGTTTCGGCTTTCTGTCCTCTCTCGCAATTGCATTGGATTTTGCGCTTTTTTGTTTTCATCGTATACTGTTTCGGTTTTGTTGTTCGATTCTCTATCAGAACTGTTATACGAAATATCTCCATTCAAAGAAAGTTTTTTTGAAATTTCTTTATTCATATTAAAAGCAAAATTTTCGGAAGTATTGATTCCTCCACCCCCTCCTCTACGCATACCGCGCATTCCGTCAAACCGGTTTCCTCCTAAATCGGAAGCACCCATGTTGTTGGTGTTGTTGGCACGAATCAATAATGTATAACGGTCGTTGTCGGTCATGTTATTAATCATGGCTCCGGTTTCGTAGCGTAAATTGCCTTTGTCGGTTCCTTTGAGAATATCGTGCCCTAATCCGGCCATGGCATTTCCCATGGTGCCTTTTTTCATTCCTTCGCGGATAGTGAGGTTGATAACCGTTTCTTCGTCACCATCGTCAAATCCGGTCAAGCGAGCCATATCTGATCTTCGGTCGAGAACTTGTACTTTTTTTACCATTTCGGCAGGAAGATTTTTGGATGCCACTTGAGGGTCTTCAGAGAAAAATTCTTTACCATCGACCAAAATCTTTTTGATTTCTTTTCCGTTGATGGTAATTTTTCCGTCTTTATCAACTTCTGCTCCCGGTAATTTCTTAAGCAATTCTTCTAAAGCGGCATTTTGTGGAGTTTTGAAAGAGTCGGCATCGTATTCGATTGTGTCGCCTTTGACTACTACTTCCGGCACTTTGCCCACAACAACTGTTTCTTGCAAAAGTATATCATCGGTTGTAAGCGAAATAGTGCCCACGTTAGTTGTGGTATTGGCTCCGGAAAGAGTTACCGGTTTGTAAACCGGCTTATATCCGACATACGTTACGTTGATGAGAAAATTTCCTTTGGATGCGCCTCGCAAGGTAAATACGCCCTTAGCATTACTCATGTTTCCGGCAACAAAAGAACTGTCTTTTGCATTCAATAAATTAACGGTCGCAAAGTCAACCGGTTCTTTAGTGGTATTGTCGACAATAGTTCCTGTTATAGAGAGATTGTTTTGACCAAAAAGTGTGAAAGAACAAAATAAAAATACCCAAAGTGCCTTAAAGGATTTCATGAATAATGCGATAAGTTTGAAAATTAATAAAATAACGACCCGCAAAGATAGACTTCTTTAAGCTATAGAAGGTTTAAACGTATTGTTATTTTTTTTTAATATTGCTATAAATTCAGATATTTTCTATTGGAATTTTCTTGCAAAATGTGCATTTGTTGAATGGCGATTTGATTTAATTGTTTGGTTTTTTTCTCACGCAAAGATAATTATTTTTGATAATTCACAGTGTTTTTATCCCTTAAAGTGAAAGTATCGCTCTCATGTGGATTTTTTTTGTGTGATTGCAAATAATGCATAACTTTGCGCTCTTTATAATAATACAAGACAAGATAAATGAAAGATTTTTTAAAAGTTCTTAAACGATTTATTCCACCGTATAAAAAGTATCTGATATTGAGCATTATAGCTAATGTTATGTCGGCACTACTCAGTTTGATTTCATTTGCGTCTTTGATACCGATACTGAATATTTTGTTCAAGGTAGAGGAAAGAGCATACGAATATATCCCTTTAAATTTTAATTTTTTCTCAAGTGAATCGTGGAGCAGATTAAAAGAAGTGGGATTGAACAATATCAACTGGTATTTTTCACATCTGATAGAAACTGACGGAGCTTTATATACGTTGGTATTAATAAGTATTTTCCTTGTTATAACTACGATACTGCGGACAGGAGCTATGTATCTTTCTTTCTATTACATGATTCCGTTGCGCACAGGAGTTGTACGAGATATTCGTAATCAAATCAACGATAAGATAGTTTCTTTGCCTTTAGCCTTTTTTTCGGAAGAAAGAAAAGGTGATATTCTGGCTCGCATTTCCGGAGATGTGAACGAGATAGAGGCCTCGATAATGAGTTCTTTAGATATGTTGTTTAAAAATCCGATACTTATTCTGATTTATTTGATAGGTATGTTTGTTCTTAGCTGGCAGCTGTCTGTTTTTGTTTTACTTATGCTCCCCATTTCGGGATATATCATGGGACAGGTCGGTAAAAAATTGAAGAGAAAATCGGTGATAGGGCAACAACAGTGGGGTGGTTTGATGTCGCAAATAGAGGAAACACTAAGCGGATTGAGGATAATTAAGGCATTTAATGCCGAACAAAAAGTTTCTAATAAATTTCATCAAAACAATAATATTTTCAGACGAACGACCGAGAAGATTTTTCGTCGCCAACAATTGGCTCATCCGATGAGCGAGTTATTGGGTACGATCACTATCGCCATTGTTCTTTGGTATGGCGGATCGCTTATCTTATCCGATCATAGTTCAATTGATGGAGCCGGATTTATTTATTATTTGGTGGTATTTTATTTGCTGATTAATCCTGCGAAAGATTTATCGAAAGCAACCTATTCTATCCAAAAAGGACTTGCCTCTATCGAGCGTGTCGACAAAATATTGAAAGCCGAATCGAATATAAAAGACCCTGCGCAGCCTCAATCCATTCAATTGCAAGATAAAATCGAATACAAAAATGTTTGGTTCAAATATCAGGAGGCGTGGGTTATCAAAGATGTCAGCCTCACTATACAAAAAGGCAAAACAATTGCTTTGGTCGGCCAGTCGGGTTCGGGAAAATCTACAATGGTCGATTTGTTGCCTCGTTTTTATGATATTAATAAAGGTACTATAACCATTGACGGAACCGATGTGAGAAATGCAAAATTGCACGATGTGCGGCAATTGATGGGTATTGTCAATCAAGAAGCTATTTTATTCAACGATACATTTTTTAATAACATTGCTTTTGGTGTGGAAAATGCAACATTGGAGCAAGTGATTGAGGCTGCGAAAATAGCTAATGCTCACGAGTTTATCATTGCCACTGAAAATGGTTATGAAACCAACATTGGCGACCGGGGGTGCAAGCTCTCTGGAGGTCAACGGCAAAGAATCAGCATTGCTCGCGCTGTTTTGAAAAATCCGTCTATCCTGATTTTTGATGAGGCAACTTCGGCATTAGATACGGAATCCGAACGCTTGGTACAGGATGCATTAGAAAACTTGATGAAAAGCCGGACAACCATTATAATTGCTCACCGTTTATCGACCATCAAACACGCAGATGAAATTTGCGTGATGCACGAAGGCAAAATCGTTGAGCGAGGCAAACACAATGAATTATACAATTTAAATGGATATTATCGTCGGCTCTGTGATATGCAAACTTTTTGAACTAAAAAAATAAAGAATGATTTGCAAAAAACAAAAATAGCAGTATCTTTGTCGTCGCAAAACGCGAAAGTAGCTCAGTTGGTAGAGCATAACCTTGCCAAGGTTAGGGTCGCGGGTTCGAGTCCCGTCTTTCGCTCTTTCGTTCTTTTAATGGATGCTCGGATGGTGGAATGGTAGACACGCAAGACTTAAAATCTTGTGACCATCGCGGTTGTGCGGGTTCAAGTCCCGCTCCGAGTACAAAAAAACCGACCTGTTCATTTTCGAACAGGTCGGTTTTTTATTTACACAAACTTTGGAAATTTCTTATTTTCCTTGTTCTGCGTCTTGAATCATTTTAGCGTTAGGTAAGATATAAACCTCTACGCGACGATTTTGAGCTTGTCCGGCTTTTGTGGCATTGCTGGCAACCGGGTCGGAAGAACCAAAACCTTGTGTTTGCATACGTGCAGAAGAAACACCTTGAGAAACTAAAAAGTTTTTAACAGATGCAGCTCTTTGCTCAGAAAGAGGCTGATTAATAGCATCGTTACCGGTACTGTCGGTATGTCCTGCAATTTTAACATCTGTGTCGGGATGTGCTTGCAAACTGGCTGCAAATTGAGACAAAGCTGTTTTTGAAGCAGCATTCAAATCAGATTTACCTGTAGCAAATAAGATACCTGAATCGAAAGTAACTTTAATTGCTTGTCCGTCGTTGATAGATTCAACTTGAGCATTTTGGAGGGCTTCCAATTCTTTCTTTTGTTTGTCCATTTTTGCACCGATAATTGCGCCTGCACCTGCACCGGTTACTGCGCCAATTCCTGCGCCCCAAGCTGCGCCTTTACCTCCACCGATTAATGCACCGATTCCGGCGCCAATAGCGGCTCCTGCACCGGCTCCAATACCGGTTCCTTTAGCTGTGTTACTTGCATTACATGCAGAGAACAAAACGGCAGCACTCAACAAAAGGGCTGCGAAAAAATTCATTTTTCTCATTTTAATTATAAATTATTTGTTAATAAAAAAATATGCTTGATTAATCAAAAATATCCAACGATTCGCAATAAGCTAATT
>Ga0209628_10000935_pt1 | contig 18375 bp, 23 predicted proteins | sample TergutCu122P4_FD_187285 | JGI IMG/M metagenome (GOLD analysis project Ga0209628, IMG submission 187285) | Cubitermes ugandensis P4 segment gut microbial communities from Kakamega Forest, Kenya - Cu122 P4 (SPAdes) (version 2) | ecosystem: Host-associated > Arthropoda: Insects > Digestive system...
CTTTATTTTTGTATTTATTGCCCATTATTACTTTTTTACTGCAAAGATACAAACTATATCACTAAATGACAAGTATTTAATTATTAGAAGTGCCCTTTAGTAATAATTCCTGTCCTCAAACAAAAAAACAGCCAAAAACGTTGTAAAAACCGAAAAAAAATCGTTCCTTTGCAGCGTCTCAGCGAAAGAATCACGGAAAGATGGCAGAGTGGTCGATTGCGGCGGTCTTGAAAACCGTTGAACTGAGAGGTTCCCGGGGTTCGAATCCCTGTCTTTCCGCCCTGAAGTCCGCTATATATCGGCGGATTTTTTAAGTTACTCCTTGCGCCATCATTGCTTTGGCTACCTTCATAAAGCCGGCAATGTTGGCGCCTTTTACATAATTTACATAGTCGCCTTCAGAGCCGTATTTCACACAGGCATCGTGAATGTTCTTCATGATGGCTTTTAGTTTTCCATCCACTTCTTCGCGACTCCAACTTAATTTCATCGAGTTTTGCGTCATTTCCAATCCGCTTACCGATACTCCGCCGGCATTGGCTGCTTTTCCCGGAGCGTATAAAATTTTGTTTTCGAGGAAAATATGTACGGCTTCGGGGGTTGAAGGCATATTGGCTCCTTCCGAAACAGCAATACAACCGTTGGCGATTAGTGCACGGGCATCGTCGCCGTTCAGTTCGTTTTGAGTGGCACTCGGAAGTGCGATGGTGCATTTTTCTCCCCAGGGACGAGCACCGGCGACATATTTGCATCCATAAGTGTCGGCGTACTCTTTGATGCGTCCTCGATAAATATTTTTCAATTCAAACACATATTCTAATTTCTCGGCATCAATGCCGTCGGGGTCGTAAATATATCCGTCGCTGTCGGAAAGCGTAACGACTTTTCCACCCAATTCCAACACTTTTTGAGCAGTGTAAGTGGCTACATTGCCCGATCCGGAAATGGCAATTACCTGTCCTTTCAAATCATGGATGCCTTTTCTTTGCAACATATTCATCAAAAAGTAAATGTTTCCGTATCCGGTGGCTTCGGGGCGAATCAGCGAGCCTCCGAAATCAATGCCTTTTCCGGTAAATGTACCGGTGTTTTCGCCTGCCAATTTCTTGTACATTCCGTACATATAGCCCACTTCTCGGGCACCAACACCAATATCTCCTGCGGGGACATCGGTTTCCGGACCAATGTGTTTCCAAAGTTCGGTCATCAACGCTTGGCAAAAACGCATGATTTCGCCGTTGGATTTCCCTCTGGGATTGAAATCGGAGCCGCCCTTTCCTCCACCCATCGGCAAAGTGGTCAGCGAATTTTTAAACGTTTGTTCAAATGCCAAAAACTTGAGAATCGATTGATTGACGGAGGCGTGAAAGCGCATACCGCCCTTATACGGACCAATGGCATTGTTGTGCTGCACGCGATATCCCATATTTACTTGCGTATTTCCTTTGTCGTCGACCCAAGTTACACGAAACGAAAATATCCGGTCGGGGATACACAGCCGTTCAATCACGTTGTATTTTTCAAATTCGGGATGCTGGTTGTACACATCTTCAATGGTTTCCAATACTTCCTGTACGGCTTGATGATATTCCGGCTCATTCGGAAATCGTCTTTTTAAATTTTCTAAAACGTCTTTACTCTTCATAATTTATGATTTACTATTTCTACGACTACAAAGGTAATCCTCTTTTTTGAATTTGCAAATAAGAAATGCGCCGTCCAATACCTATATCTCTTGTAAATTTCCAATTTTTCCTGTAATTTTGCGAGGACAAAATACAATTATATGGCAATCATTAAACCCTTTCGAGGCGTTCGTCCTCCCAAAAAATACGTCAAAGAAGTTGCATCACGCCCCTACGATGTGTTGAGTTCGGAAGAAGCCCGTAAAGAGGCTGAAGGCAATGAGAAATCGCTTTATCACATCATTAAGCCGGAGATTGATTTTCCGACAGGGAAAGACGAACACGACTCGGATGTTTATGACAAAGCAGTAGAAAATTTTCGTAAATTTCAGGAAAAAGGTTGGTTGGTGCAGGACGAAAAAGAAAATTACTACGTTTACGCGCAAACGATGAATGATCGTACTCAATACGGATTGGTGGTCGGTTCGTATGTAGGCGATTATCTCGATGGCACAATTAAAAAGCACGAGTTAACCCGCAAAGACAAAGAAGAAGACCGTATGAAGCATGTGCGAATCAATAATGCCAATATCGAGCCTGTCTTTTTTGCTTATCCCGAAAATAAAGGATTGGAAGAAATCGTTCAAAGCGTGGTAAGAACAGCACCCGAATACGATTTTGTTTCTGTCGATGGTATCGGTCATCATTTTTGGGTAATTTCGGACGAGGAAACGATTCAAAAGATCACTGCGATTTTTGCAGAAATGCCGGCTTTGTACATTGCCGATGGACATCACCGTTCGGCGGCAGCGGCTCTGGTTGGCGTAGAAAAAGCGAAACAGAATCCAAACCATACCGGTAAAGAAGAGTACAACTATTTTATGGCGGTTTGTTTTCCAGATAATCAATTGAAAATTATGGATTATAATCGCGTAGTGAAAGATTTAAACGGTCTGACACCTGCCGAATTTCTCGATAAGCTCTCCGAAGATTTTTGCATTATCGACAAAGGCGAGGCAATTTATCATCCCGAACGGCTGCATAATTTTTCATTGTATTTGAATAATCACTGGTATTCGTTAGATGCCAAACCCGGAACTTACAACGATGATGATCCTATCGGTGTCTTAGACGTTACCATTTCTTCCAACTTGATTTTAGATAAAATATTAGGAATGAAAGATTTGCGAACCGATAAGCGAATTGATTTCGTGGGCGGATTGCGGGGATTGGAGGAACTGAAACGACGAGTGAACAGCGGCGAAATGATTGCCGCACTGGCTCTTTATCCGGTTTCGATGAAACAGTTGATTGATATTTCCGACACAGGGAATATTATGCCTCCGAAAACTACTTGGTTCGAACCAAAGTTACGCTCCGGATTAGTCATTCATAAGTTGAACGATTAAGAAACGTTATTTACCGAATAATCTGCCGAATCCCTCCTGTGTTTGGATAAAAATGAATCTGAATCGGTCCTTTTTTATCATCAAAAAGTTCGGTAGCCAATATTTCGGTCGTTCCGAATTGTGTGACATTTACCGTAGCAGAACCTATTTTTCGATTGACGGTGTAAATTTCAATTTCTGCTTTACCTGGGATATTATAAACAATGCTTTGCGGCTCTTTTACTTTCCTTTTCGGATCGGGCGTGAGAATATCTACTGTTTTCAAGTCTTTTAAATTCCAATAAACAGGCTCTCCGCTTAAATCATCCACATCCACAACACCCAAATATTTGGAAAACCGGAACAGAATTTCTCGAGAGGTTTCAGTTACCGGTTCGATAGAGAGTTCTTTAGAATACGTCTTGGTTTCGATGGAACCGGTAAATAATTCCATCCAAAGTTTTTCCTGTGCTTCCAAATTGGCGAGAATAATCCGCAAGGCTTCTCCGTCTTTGGGAACATTTTCTACCTCACCGGTCAATAAATCCTGACGGCTCTCCCGAATCCGGTAGACATTTTTCGCGGCAACTTCAGCCATTTTGCCAATTGATCCAGCACGCAGATATTCTTCCGTATAAATAGATTGCGGATTGATCTTCGGTAAATCGGCAACAGGGGATTTTGTATTCTCTGCAAAAGCGGACGGCGCTTCCGGCTGGGATTCTGCATTGACGGAGCAGATTAAGCCATCTTCCGTGAGATATACAAATGGTGCCGATGTTTTGGATTTGAACAAAATCAAATACGACTGATCTTTGTTGGGAATCCTTTTCTCGCTAACGAAAACTTTATCCAAAGCGTAATAGATTTGATTTTCTATTATAACTTCCGAATCCGGAATACCCAGGTACCGCGAAGCATACCGAGCATAAGGTCCCGCTTTCTTTTGTACCTGACTATATTCGACAGTGATGTTTAGAACGGTTTGGGGGAGCATATACCGAATCCCGTAATCGTTCGATTTGGCGGCATTCACTTTCATTACTTTCGTTTGGGCGAATGAATGACCATGAATCAAAAAAAACAGCAAGCCTGAAAACCAAACGTATCGTTTCATATCGTTTTTTTTATTGGGTTGCCAGGTTATCGTCGGCAATCAAGTCGTTTGCCAACTCTTCTACTGGTTCTTCCGGTTGAATAAATCCACTGTCAACCACTCTTTCGTATAATCCTTCGGGCATATAAAAACGGACGTCTTTGCCTTTGGCAATTGATTCTCGGATAAAAGTGGAAGAAATTTCAATTTTCGGCGCACCCTTACAAAGTCGCACGTTGGGATGATACAGTTGAATGCGGTCGGATCCTCGCCGCGGATAAATCAATACCTTGAAATTTTTTAGAATCAGTTGGTAATCTTTCCATCGATGAAAGGTTGCCCAATTGTCGGAACCGATAATCAGTTCGAAAGTGTCGGTTGGGTACATGATCCGCAATTTTTGTAATGTATTGATGGTATAAGAAGGCTGCGGCATATTCCATTCGACAGTGGAAATAACAAATCTTTCGTAATTGCCTATCGCCTTTTTCAACAGATCCAACCGTAGTTGTTCGTCCATCAAATCATTTCTTTTCTTTAATGGGTTTTGCGGAGTAACTAAAAACCAAATTTGGTCAAATTCTTCATATTCGGCAAGGTAATTAGCAATTGCCAAATGTCCATTGTGTACAGGGTTGAACGACCCCGGTAAAATTCCAATCTTCATATGTCTCTAATAAATTTATTGATAGTTTGTATTGTTTCATTGATTGCTTTATTCAAATTATCGTTTACAATAATTGCATCGTATTCCTTTGCTAAGCCCAGTTCGAAAGAGGCTTTGGAAATGCGGTCTTTGATGACGTCCGGAGTATCGGTGCCTCGTTTTTCCAAGCGTCGCTGCAATTCTTCGATCGAAGGCGGCTGAATAAAAAGCAACAGTGCCTTGTCGCCATATTGTTTTTTGAGTTTCAATCCGCCAGCTACATCCACGTCGAACAAAACGTTTACGCCCTGTTCTAATTTGTCTTCCACTTCCGATTTCAATGTGCCGTAAAAACGGTCGGGATATACTTCTTCGTATTCTAAAAATGACCCTTGATTTATTTTTTCACGAAAGGCTGCAGGACTTAGGAAATGATATTCAACGCCATCCTGTTCGATTCCACGAGGAGGTCGGCTGGTTGCCGATATCGAAAACTCCAGCGGCAAACCTTCTTTCAAAAGATGACGGATAATAGTCGATTTCCCCGATCCCGAAGGTGCTGATAATATGATTAATTTCCCTTTCACTTAATTAGAGTACATTCAGTATTTGCTCCTTTATTTGTTCCAATTCGTCTTTCATTTGGACGACTATTTTTTGCATTTCCGCATGATTGGATTTTGAACCGAGCGTATTGATTTCACGACCCATTTCCTGAGCAATAAACCCTAACTTGCGCCCTTGACTTGTTTCATTGTCCATCGTTTCTAAAAAATAGTTTAAATGATTGGTTAAGCGCGCCTTTTCTTCGTTTACATCCAATCGTTCGACATAATAAATCATTTCCTGTTCTAAACGGTTTTCATCGTAACCGTTGATATTTAGTTTTTTGATGGATTCGTGCAAACGGGTTTTAATTTTTTCGATTCGTTCCGCATCATAAACGTCTATCTCTCGTAATAAATCAGCAATGGCTTCAATTTTTGTGCGAAATATTTTTTCGAGCATCACCCCTTCCTGCGCACGAAAAGCGACAAAGGTTTTCAACGCTTCTTTAATTATTTCTTTAACAGTTATCCATTCGGTTTCATCCAATTCAACCGTATCGGTTTTAACTGCATCCGGAAGACGAAGCAGGACGGAAAACCAGTCGGCAGGGAGACCTAACTGTAATTGTTGAGCCGTACTTTGGATTTGATTGTAATATGCTTCAATGGCTGTCGAGTTAATTTTGGATGAAATGCTTGTATCCACATTGTCTAAATAGATCAAAAAATCCACCTTCCCACGTTCGATGGTTTGAGAGAGAAGATTTCTGATGTCTATTTCTTTGTCACGATAAGCATTTGGTATCCGTGTACTTATGTCCAGTTGTTTACTGTTAAGCGATTTAATTTCCACACTTATCTTCTTGCCCGAGAATTCTTTCGTTACTTTCCCAAAGCCTGTCATTGATTGAATCATAGATGATTTGTTTTTGCAAAAGTAGTTTTTTTCTCTAAATAAATCATAACTTTGCCGTCTAAATTTCATTTTTTCTCAAAAATGCTTTGTTTATTAACGATAGAAACGTCAACAACCGTTTGCTCCGTAACTTTATCGGTTGATAATGTGCCTGTTTTCGATCGAATCGAAACTGCCGACGCCTCTCACGCCGCCCGATTGGGAATATTTGTTTCCGATGCCGTGAATTATGCACGTAAAAACGGGCTAACGATCGATGCGGTTGCCGTCAGCGCCGGACCGGGGTCTTATACCGGTTTGCGAATTGGCGTATCGGAAGCAAAAGGCTTATGTTATGGTTTCGATATTCCATTGATTGCTATTCCTACGTTAAAAATTCTGGCAACACAAATGTTGCATCATACATCCGATTCTTCTTTCTTGCTTTGTCCAATGATTGATGCCCGCCGAATGGAAGTATATGCCGCCTTATACGATGCTCATTTGAATGAAATTCGACCGGTACAGGCAGATATCGTAAATGAAAACAGTTATCGAGAATATTTGGAAAAGAGACCGGTAGTATTTGCCGGTAGCGGATCGGATAAATGCAAGAAAATCATACAGTCGCCCAATGCCGTTTTTCTTTCAACTATTTATCCAACATCGCAAGCAATGATTCCTTTAGCAAACGAAGCATTTGCTCGAAGAGAATTTGTGAACACGGCTTATTTTGAACCGTATTATTTGAAAGAGTTTCAGACTACGGTAGCAAAGAGCAAAGTTTTAGGGTAATCTTACATTGATTAAACAAAAAATATCGGTTTTTGTGCGGCCGTCAATCTTTTCCAAGCCGGAGCCAATGTTCTCGCGGTCGAAATAATACGTCGAACCATATTTCAAATAAAGAGTGATTGGTTTGGCAACTTTCCATTTTACCACAGCATAATATCGTAATCCCTGCCCGTAATAAGTCGGAAAACTGAAAGCATAAAGAATATTCTTTTCAAAAACGGAAATGCGCGTATCCCAATCGTCGGTATGAAAATACATTATACCGCCATCCAACTGTAACCGGTCGGAAAGAGGTGAATATGAAAGAGATTGTACTCCACTCCACCCTTTTGCATTTTTAGTTTGATTCACATATTGATTGTAATACAGTTCTGTATTGATTTTCAACGATTTGCTGAATGAATATTGATGCCTGTAACGCCAGCGATGCTGCTCGTACGGCAAGTTATTCGCTTGTTTTTCCTTGAATCGGTACCGCAATTCCATCCGTCCGTTGGGATGGTAATTGTATGTCAACCGTGCCGAAAAATCGGTTCCGGACGAAGGTGTGGAAATACCGTAACGTAACCAAGGAAAAATGAACTGGTCGAGATAAGTCGCTAATTCCCACTTGTGGAACATACGAATCCGAATGCCCGAATACAGTCCTGTTTCGTTCTGAATACCACCGGATTCGGCAAATCCTTTACCGTACAAAGCATTGTACCCGCGGTCGTAATACCGAAACGAAAATACGCCGTCGATAAAACTTGCCGGACGAAACAGTAAATTATTGATATGGGCTATTTTACCGGAACGGTCAATTGCCGTTTCTCCCTGAAAATTCATTTTCTTCGACCGGTAGTTGTAATTCAAACCGGCATTAAAATGAGATTTTCCGCGCAGATAAAAAACATTGTAAGGCTGTGGGTTGGGATTCAATGTTTTGCCGTCGAAATTGTATTGTACACCGGTCAAGCCCACCGACCACCGGTCTTTTTGCCACCCAAGATGACCACCATACATTATTACCCAGGCTGCATCCCGTTTTAACAAATCGTTGTAGGTTCGGTGATAACCATCTGTTTTGAAGGTATAAATTGCCGTATCGTTAGCAGTCGCGTCCTGATGCCGATTGGAGTAGAAAAGACTGAGCCGGATATTGCCTCGCCGCAACGTCCCCGCCACTCCGCTAAAGTACTGACTTTCGTTGGTGGAAATGTGTCGCTGAATACCCGTGCTTCTTTGATTAATACCGACAGCATCGGAAGTTTTTCCCAGCGAAAAATTGGTATTCATCACCAAGCCCTGCCCGAACGACAAACGGTAATTTCCGAAATGCAGCGTTTCCAAAATGCCCAAGTTTTTGAAATTCAAGTTAAAAGTGATATAATCCAACCCTCTTTCGCCCGGGTCTTTTGTCCCTGTAATTCCGAATTGTATTTTATCTTTGCAATTAAAACCGTAACGGAAACTGCCGTAATAGGGGCTGCCTACATATTTTTTATCTCTATAACCGATTTTTTCCTGTACGGTAAAATTAGTACGAAGCAACAACTCTTGCCGACTGTATCGTAAATTCCGAATCGTTCCGGTCGGATTTTCCGGTTTCGGGATTTCGCCCACATATACAAACGGCAACAAATAGGTAATGGTTTGTAAATTCAATTCTTCTACATTTTTCAACTCGTAAATATCAACCAGCGGACTGTATTTATAAATGTAATACAAAAGATTCTCGATTTGCAGAGCGGTAAGAAAAGGCAATTTTTCCAATTCCTCTTTGGTAACTGTCTGTAAATTATATGGATTTTCCACGATGTACGACAAGTCGTTGTATAAATCCGCCAACGCCTCATTGTCTGTTTCTTCATCGGTCGCCAATTCCTCCAAATAGCGCATCCATTCCGAATTGTTTCGTTCTATCTGCCCAAAAACAGATTCAATTATTCCCAATAGAAAAATAATCATTAATAAATAGTTCAGGTTTCTCATCATTTTCAACTTTCAACTCATAATCTGTATTTCACCCCAATCACACTACTCATTCCCAAAACAGAATGAAACGAGAATCCCACATCCACCTGCCAGCGATTCCAACCGTAACCCACTCCAAAAGAGGGCATCCCGTGCATCGAATCGTAACCCGAACGAATATAAAACTGTTCTAAAATCGCATATTCCATACCCACCGAAAACCGGAAAACCTTTTCCTTGTTGTATCCGATTTCTGCAAATACATTTACACTTTCCGAAACCTGATACTGTAATCCTGCTTGCCAACGCCACATTTCCTTCCACGAAAAACAAAGCAGATTTTCGCCCAACAAAGCCAAATCCACTCGCTTACCCAGCCGATAATAAATACCCAAACCGGAAGAAAATCCTGCTTGCGAGTCTTCTTCCCAGCGCGACTTTGTGTTCCGGTAATTCAATTGAATACCGATAGACAAATCCGGAATAATATTCTTGGAAAAACTACTTTGCAGTTGTGTGATGCGATAATCTTCATAACCGAAAGTGGAAAATAGTAAACCTGCATCCAGATATTTATTCGGACAGGCAAAAGAAAGATTAACCGTATTCAATTCGCTCATTTGAAAGTGGTTGAAAACCGAAAGACTTAGATGTTTCCTCTCTGTAAACGAAATCGTTGCCGGATTGAGCCATTCATCACCCGCCGCTCGGATATTTCCCAACGAAAACGAGCGCGCTCCGGTAGTAAACCAAGCATCCGTTGCATACAAAACCTGAACAGGAAACAAAAAAACGAGGAAAAACTGAATTTTTGAAATAAAACCTTTCATACTTAATAATTTTGGTTTTAGAATGTTAATGATTCGGATTAATTGGGGCAAAAGTAGTGAATTTTTTTGGAAAAAGCAAAAGATTTTTTTGGAAATTGGGGAATGGTAAGTTCAATTAGTAAATGCAACTTTTAGTAGAAATTACAATTATAAACGAATAAAAATTACACTCAAAATTTATAGGAGAAAGATACAAAAAAAGTTAGAAATAAGAAGTGAGCAGCAAGAAATTTCTCCCTCCATTTTCTGCAGTAAATCAATCGCATCTTCGAGTAAGGAAATATCATAACCGCGTTTGACAGCACGCCTGACATCTTTTTTGAATTTGTTGGTGTAATCAATTCTGTACATATTACTCCTGACGTGGCACAAATCAAATGGTTGCCATTTCCCTTTCGTTCCTATAATAATCTTTAATGATTATCCGTAGTTATACCTAAATTGATTTTTGCAGCTCATAGAAGCCACTATTAACCGGTCAAACAGGTTCTCCCCGAAATTCCTTAAACCAACTATCAATGAATATGGAACATCATTATATTTTCCCCTGAACTCTTTCGACAGATGATTTACCAGTTCGCCTATTTGCAACAAACTCATTGCAACCGATTTGAAATAATCTTTGTTTCCATTGAAATTATTCAAAGTGTTGCCAAACTTTTCGTGAGTTTCTTCTATCTCCTCGCAAAATTTCACTATTTTTTTCAACAGCGAAACGTCTCTTTTTGTCCTATCCATATATTTTAACCAAATCTTTACGCATTTCTTCTTCAAATTCCTGGTCTATTCTTGCGCTGTTATACACTATGTCTATTTTCTTTTTCATTGCTTTTTCCGTGTCAACCCAAATTCCGCCAATATCTAAGCAATTTTTTAATTTGCCTGTTTTAACATAAAAATCAATATCGCTCTCTTTTGTAGCATCGCCACGTGCATACGAGCCAAATAAAAAGGCTTCCGCAATGTCATACTTGCGGGTTACGGGCAAAAATCGGCGCCTGATTTCGTCTATCGTGTAAACGGTGTTGTTCATTTTATTTGTTCATTGCTACCGGTTGCAAAGATACAAAAAAGTTAGAAATAATGATTAGTGATTAAAGTGTGGATTGCTTCGTCGTACCTCCTCGCAATGACGGTGGGGGGAGCGTCATTGCGAGGAACGAAGCAATCCAAAAAGAGTATTACCCCGATTAAAAGATGACACGGATTAAACAGTCAGAAAATCAGTGAAATCAATCAGTGAAATCATTAAATCCCTGTAATCCGTGTTCAGGCTTTTACGCTGCTTAAATAGACCGTATCGGGACTGAGCGAAGCCTCGTTTGCCCATTCGAGGCTCAGTCCATCGGGGCGTACTGTATGAAACATGACCAAATCTTTCAATTCGGAAAAAATGCCACGGTCAAGATAAGGTTTTACATCAAACAATCTTTCCTCACCGTTGTTGAACCAAATATGCAACATAAAATTATCTATCGGTTTCACTTTTTTTACCGTCGGAATCATCATCTTTTACTTTAAAGGGTCAATTTTAAATACTTGCTGTCCGGCTATTGCCAAATCCCAATTAGCCAACAAGTCTTCCTTGCGGAGAAGTATCCACGCTTGTACCAATTTTACTTTATCCGATTTCAATTCTCCTTCAATAATAGTTCCGTCAATAATAGAAAACACCGCCCATTCACCCTGATATTTTACATGTATATGCGGAATATGGTGGCGAATGTTGTCAAATTGATACAGATAAACAATCAAACCATAAAACATTGAAATTGCAGCCATAATCTTCATTTTTTAAGTTTTCCACCCCACAAAGATAGCAAAAACAATTAACAATTAACAATTAATAATTAAGAGTAAAATCAATCCGTGAAATCCTTAAATCCCTGTAATCCGTGGTTCAGATATTTTTCTCTCCTTCATCATGCCCATCATTGAATCACACAAATCATAGTTCAGACAAAATCCCCCAAATCCTTTAATCCTGAAAATCCTGTTCAGACTACTCCGCAACCAGCGGAACCGGGGGCGTTAAATCAGCCCGTTTATTGCTCGCAGGTGTTTGATTTCCTTTTTGGAAATACTTGCCTGTTCGCCTTTATCGTAGATAGCAAGCAGGTAGATTTTCGTATTTACTATATCTACCAGCACATTACAGGTAATTACTCTTGCGCCTCCTCTTTTACCTTTGTTTTTTGAGGCAATAGCCATACGAACCTTTCGGACGTTGTCGCCCAAATCATCGCCCATTGTTGGATTTTCCAGAAGTTCTTTTTTGAAAATTTTCAAATCGTCAGGGAATGAGTGGTATTTTTTTGCAAGAGATTTGACTTGTTTGTCAAAATCATCAGTTGCGATTATTCCGTAATTCATTTTCCCTTTCTTTTTGTAATTCTTCAATCAGTTCGTCTAAGGTTTTTTCCTTTTTCTTGCCGTCTAACATCAGGCGCACATCGGCAAAGGCTCGGTCGAGACTTTTGTACAATTCGCTTTTGGGCGCAGGCTTTGCTTTGGGTGTCTCAAAGGCTACAATTTGAGGAATAGACTGCAAGTAAGCAACAAGACTTTTACCAAGAGCCATTCTCTCGTTTACGGTGATATGATAACTTGCCATAATCCTTTATTTTTTTAAATTCCACCCCACAAAGATAGCAAAAACAATTAACAATTAATAATTAAGAGTGAAAAATCGTAATTCGTAATTGATTCATGGATTGCTTCGTCGTGCCTCCTCGCAATGACGGTGGGGGGAGCGTCATTGCGAAGGCCTTAGCCTGAAGCAATCCATCTCTCACTCCTCACTTCTCACTTATAATCCCGCCCATCCTTTAATCCTGAAAATCCCGGTTCAGACTTTTAGTAAGACGGCATTACGAATGCCGCTTAGCGAGGGGCATAAGCCATTTGTCGGGCATTATCACGCCTGACCAACCGCTGCCATAAAACGCTATTTTCCAGCCTTTTGTCCAAATAGGCACGCAATTCAGGGTAAGTCATATCTTTTGTTCTTTCATAGACTTTTGCCTGAATTTCCTCTTTCATTTTTAAGCAATCAAATCTCTTTTCCATAATTTATTAACTCTTTTGGGTTTCTAATCTCAATGGGCCTATAACCATTTTTCAAATTCACAGCATTGTAACCTATTATGCGTATGAGATTTACAATGTGTTTAAAGTTCCAACTTGCCAACACATCAACATTGTTAATTGTGGCAAGCGCAATGTGCCTGCAGTCGTCTAAACTTGTTTTTCCGACAACATTTTCCGCAATGTATTTGTCGGCAAGTCCTCGTGCCTCGTCTGTCAATAAAACTTTTTCAAAATAGTCATCGCTAAAATTATCTAACAATGTCCTGACTCTTTCGGGCGCATCCTCCAATTCGTCCGAAAGCACTTCAGAAATCACAAAAATAATTTCCTTATTTTCAAGGCGTTCAAAAAGCATTTTCGTCTCTTTTTCAAACTCTATGTCGAAAAAGCCTCCTACTATTGAAGTGTCGATATAAATTCGTTGCCGTTTCATTCTTTTATTTTTTAAGTTTTCCACCCCACAAAGATAGCAAAAACAATTAACAATTAATAATTAAGAGAGAAAATTCGTAATTCGTAATTGATTCATAGATTGCTTCGTCGTGCCTCCTCGCAATGACGGTGGGGGGGGGCGTCATTGCGAAGGCCTTAGCCTGAAGCAATCCATCTCTCACTCCTCACTCCTCACTTATAATCATGCCCATCATTTAATCACACAAATCATAGTTCAGACAAAATCCCCCAAATCCTTTAATCCTGAGAATTCGTGTTCAGACTTTTAGTAATTTTCTGAAACACAACGAACACATTTATCCATATAATTGCGAATGGGAACCTATTGCTACGAACACAACAATAATATGGTTTGGCTCTTTTTCGTAGTAATGAAGCCGCAAATCGCCACCCGCACTGATAGAACGAAATTGAGACAGTTCTCCCTTTAATGGGTGGTTTCTCAACTGTTCGGCAAACGGTTCTTTTTCAAATAGTTTCAGGACATTAAGCACACGCTCCTGCTCTTTCCTTTGGAGTTTTTCAAATTGTTTAGTGAAATTTTTGTGATATTCTATTTTCATTTCATTAAATTCTCCAAATAAGTAAAACCTTCACGATTATCAGCAAAATGCAGCACATTTTTATCTTGCTCTATGTCTTGTTTTGCGGCAAGTAAATAATCGGACAACTCCTTTGATACGCCATTGTTGTCGTAACCAATGGTAAAAGGTATTGATTGTGTGTTTTTTACTTTAATTAAAAACATACGGATAGCGGTAGAAATATCCAAGCCGAAATCATTTAAAATTTTTTCGGAACTTTGCTTTACTTCCAACGGCACCTTTGATTGAACTAATACTGTACTTTTCATGCTTCATCTCTGTTTTTTAATGTTTTTGTATATGTTTTGTCTGCAAAAGTAATACAATTTTATAAATTAACAATGATTCGCACGAAAAAAGTTAGAAGTTAGCAGTGAGAAGTGAGAAATTTTCCCCGTCATTGTCTTCTATGTTAAAGTAGTATTCTTAAACCCTATCTTTTACAGTAACCTTAGTAGCCGGACAACCATACCTCAACGTTCCCTTATTCCCTTATTCACAGGGTATTAAAAATAAGGGAATAAGGGGAAGGGTAGTGATAAATCCTGTGCTACTAAGGGCGCTTTTAAAAATAAGGGTTTAATACAAAAGTTAGCAGTTAGAAGCGAGCAACGAGCAGTTAGAAATTCCTCACTTCTCACTTCTCACTCCTCACTCCTCATTTCTAACTTATAATCATGCCCATCATTTAATCACAATGGTCAGTAATTTTTTTCTGAAATTCTTTTGCAAATTAAAAAAAGTTTGTATCTTTGTGGCGTGATTTCGTTTGAAATCAAAAAAACAGGCTTCACGGGCGTTTCTCGGAATAAGTCCTGTTTTTTTATTTGATTGCCGTAATGCAATATTGAATTTTCTTTTTGTCTTTCCGCACACCTACTGTTAATTTTACATTTTCCCACTGCATAATAATCATTTGCGTATATTTCGACTGATTTTTGTTTTGTTTAGGTTTTTCGTAGTCTATAACTTTGGCGTTTTGCAGAATATCGGTCAGTTGAAACATAGCAATCGTTGATTGACAGGTTCGGGCGGCTTTATTTACCGTTTCATTTATGCTCTCGAAACGGATATGGATAAAATCCTTTAATTTATGATTGTAGGCGCACTTATCCGGATTGTCATCAAACCATTTGCGGTAAATTTCATTGATGATTTTTTCCCTTGCTTTAATATCTTCTTTTTCTTGCCCTTTGGGAATGATGTAATCTTCGATGTAGATATTGTCGTTGTTCATTTTCATTGTGAATTTCCAGGCGCAAAGGTAGTGAAATCCTGTTAATCTGAGAAATTCCTCACTCCTCACTCCTCACTCCTCACTCCTCACTCCTCATTTCTAACTTATAATCATGCCCATCATTTAATCACACAAACCTGTGCTGAGCGTAGCCGAAGTATCACAGTTTAGACAAAGGGAGTATAGGAATTAACAAAGTTCAGTTCCGTTATTTTTTGAAAATCCCTGAAATTGTGAGAAATAAGTGTAAAGCCATTAACAATGGCAGTCGCAGCAATAATGGCATCGGGTAATTTGATTTTGTGTTTTTTTCGTAGTTCTATTGTTCTGTCAATTATTTCATCATCAATATGATATATTATTGCAAAACTTACTAAATCAATTAAAACCTGTTCCACATTAGAAAATCCTAAAAGTTCTATTTTGTTGATTGCAGATATATTTATCCGGTCATCAATGATTTCCGACAAAAAATCTTCTGATTTTGCAGGTAGTTTTCCACCCATAAAATCAAGAATGACATTCGTATCTATTAAATATTTCTGTCCCATTCCTCGCGCATTTGGTTAAGTTCTTTTTGCAATTCATCAACTCTTTCACTTGATAATGCGCCTGCAAAACGTTTAGACAACTTTTGACCATCGACATTTTGTGTGCGTTGATTATTCACTATACGCAACACATTCATACGTTCCAACTGGTGCAAAAAACCGTATGCAACATCGTTTTGAATTTCTATTACCGCTGTACCCATAATCTTTATTTTTTAATTCCACCCCACAAATATAATACAAAAATTAGAAATAATGATTAATGATTAGTGATTAAAGTGTGGATTGCTTCGTCGTGCCTCCTCGCAATGACGGTGGGGGGGCGTCATTGCGAAGGCCTTAGCCTGAAGCAATCCATCTCTCACTCCTCACTACTTCGCTCGCGCCGATTTGTAATCGGTGCGCTAAACAATTGATGGTCACGCCGATTGCAAATCGGCGCGAGCGAGGAGTCTAATACGCTTTCAGGTGTTTGTCGTTAATGATCACATTATCGCCAACCTGTTTGATAATGGCGATACCGTTGTTGATACACGCTTCCTCTAATTCGGGATAAAAACTCATGGAGGCCAAGCCTAAATAAATTCTGAAATCCTTATAATTGGGAAACAATATGCGAAAAGTCTCCGCTTTTTTCAGAACTTCGGGAATATCACTTACATGCGCCTTATATTTCACCTCAATAAGAGCCACTGAAGCGTGATTATACAATACAATATCATATTCATCTTTAAGCCCTTGCCAAAAATGAGTTAGATTTTTTGCAATCTCGTCAAACTTTTCGCCAAAAAAGTTCAGTTTGCCCTGTTCAAATGAGTTGAAAAAATACTCTTCGGCAAACGAGCCTTGATTATTGGTTATGCCTCCGACCGTTTTTTGTAATTCTTTCATTCTTCGATCGGTTTCGGCGAATTTTTCGCTCAAAACACGGTCAGTTTTGGCGAATTTTTCGTTCAAAACACGGTCGGTTTCGGCAAATTTTTCAGTTAAGAAACGTTCCCGTTCTTCCTGTCTTACAGCCATTTCGCGTAACAACGCCCAAACGCTCTCAGGTGTTGCAGGTTCTGTATTTACCATTGTTCTCATAATACACGCATTTTAAAATTCCACCCCACAAAGATAGCAAAAAAGTGAGAAGTTAGCAGTGAGAAGTTAGAAATTTTCCCCGTCATAGTCTTCTATGTTAAAGTGGTATTATTAAACCTTATCTTTCACAGTAACCTTAGTAGCCGGACAACCATACCTCAACGTTCCCTTATTCCCTTATTCCCAGGGTATTAAAAATAAGGGAATAAGGGGAAGGGTAGTGATAAATCCTGTGCTACTAAGGGCGCTTTTAAAAATAAGGGTTTAATACAAAAGTTACCCCGATTAAAAGATGACACGGATTAAACAGTCAGAAAATCAGTGCAATCAATCCGTGAAATCCTGAAATCCCTGTAATCCGTGGTTCAGATATTTTTCTCTCCTTCATCATGCCCATCATTGAATCACACAAATCATAGTTCAGACAAAATCCCCCAAATCCTTTAATCCTGAAAATCCTGTTCAAACTACTCCGCAACTGGTCGAACCGATAACCCAAAACTGCGGTAGTTGCCTTTCCAGTCTGCGTAGCCACTGCTGAGGCCGTACGCGCCGTCGCTGCTGCTCTGCGTACTGCTCCAATAGGCGCCGTACGAGCGTGCGCCGTAGAGCGAACCATCGTGGTAGAGGCGATAGCCCGCGGCGGGCAGGAAAATAGAATTGCCGGAGCCTTTGTCGGTAAATTTATGGCCGGTTATTCCATTTACAGCTGTCCATTCATTGGTTACTTTGGTGGCGTCACACAATTTTTGAATTTCGTCCAAAGTAGGCACGCGCCATCCGGCAGGGCTGGGGTCGTTGGCTTTTGCCCAAGTTGTTGCGCCGTTACCGTTCCAATCTACCGTCCAAGTTGTTGTGCCTCTATTCCATTGATAATACCCGCCATAATCTTCCGGTTTAGCCGTAAACGTTTTGGGCGTTGTCCCCACATTCCGTTTCGCCCATTTCACGCCGTTTATCACTACGCCATTCTCGTCGTCCTCATCTTTTTTCCCCACCGGAATGTATTGCGTACCGTTTGAAGCATTGGAAGTTATCACGATTTGTCCTTTCTCATTGCCGCTGTTAAACATTACCCAGCAGGCTTTTGAACCGCCGGCGGGAATGGTTGCCGAACTCCATTCAAGCGTGCAGCCGGCAGGAGCGGTTATCGACGTAACATTCAGCGGGGCGTTGCCGGTGTTGACAATGGTCATAACAAGCACAGCGCCCGGCGAGATAATGCTGAAGTCGCCGTGATAAACTTCAATCACCGGCAACGTTACCCCCTTTCCCGTCAGCGCAACGGTTTTGTTCTTTTCGGTGGCATTGCTCGCGATGGTCAGCGTGCCGCTGTAACTCTTTGCCTGTGTGGGCGAAAAGGTTACGGCCAAATAGCGGAAATTGCTTTTGGGAATGGTCGCCGAAATCCAATCCACCGTAAAGGCGGGGTCGGTCGTGGTGATGGCGGAAATGTTCAAATCTGCGCCGCCGGTGTTGCTCACCTTAATGATCCTCGGTTCGCCCGTGCCGATTGCCACATCGCCAAAGGCAAGCGAGGTCGGCTCTAAGGTGATAACGGGCTGACTCAGCGAAAATTGGGTGATCGCGCCGTA
>Ga0209628_10000936_pt1 | contig 18368 bp, 6 predicted proteins | sample TergutCu122P4_FD_187285 | JGI IMG/M metagenome (GOLD analysis project Ga0209628, IMG submission 187285) | Cubitermes ugandensis P4 segment gut microbial communities from Kakamega Forest, Kenya - Cu122 P4 (SPAdes) (version 2) | ecosystem: Host-associated > Arthropoda: Insects > Digestive system >...
AAAACACAGGATTACCAACCCCCAATTTTTCCTATCCTATGTCTGCAACGCTCGGACCAAACAAATCAAGAACATTTATGTGGCTCGGCGATATGTGGGCTGAAATATCTTTCTAATTATTACATTAAAACAAAATTACAAACTATTAAACATTAAAAAAAATGAAAAAGTATATATTTTTATCTATAATGGCTGCAATGTCATTTGTTTCCTTAAATGGACAGGTTTATTCCAACCAAAATATTACAAACTCAATACCTACTGAAAATGCGTTTCTCGACGCAAGTTCAACCTTTAGTACGGAATTCAACGGCGTAAGCAACAACACAGGTAAGGGATTGGTGTTTCCTACCGTTGATTTGGTAAATTTTGAATTTAAAATATCCAATATGGACGGCTGGAGTATATTTCCAACTTTCTTCAATGGTATGGTTGTTTATAACCGTGTAACAGGAACAACCCTTACATCAGGCAACCGCTCTTCAAAAGCAACCGTTGTTACTCCCGGTTTTTATTATTACCACAACCCCACAGGAAGAACATTGTTTGATACATATTATGACGTTGCTCAGGCAGTTAAAGCAGGCGAATGGAGACCGCTCGGAAGCGGTGCAGACGTAGTATTACCCGGTACATGGATATACTGTCCTCCGTTTATGCTCCCATGGACAGCAAATGCTACAAACAAAACCGTTAATCTTTATAATCAATATACAGACGGCGTATCTGCTTATACAACCTCTTCAAATATTAAAAAGACCACTTCTCCAACTCAAGTGTCTAACTTTGTTGGGGCAGCAACCGAATTTGACTACATGGTTCGTTATTCAGGTGCGAGCATAACAATAATAAGTATTGCTCCTAACGGAGACATGGTCTACGACTGCACGGCTATCCCGCCAACTTATACTGATTTTGTATCTGTTATTCTGATAAAAAAATAAATAAGAACTAAGAGTTAAGAGTTAAAAACTAAGAGTTAAGAACTAACTTAGCAACTTACTAACTTATTAACTTATTAATTTATTAACTGTAATGAAACATTTTATAAAATATTATGCAGTCAGCAACAGGGTTTTTCCTTTGCTGGGCGTTCTCTTCTTTTGTGCAGTTTTTTTCTTTCCTTTTGAGGCAAGCGCACAACGTAAACCTGTTGGCGACGAGTTTTTCGGCGTATGGGAATTTTCTTATGCCAATGCAAAAACAAAAGGAACTGTAACAAAAATTACCTCTGTAGAAGAGTTTTACAGCAATTATGATTTTAAACAAATACCTGTGTTTATCCATTTTTTGGGTAATTTTCAGGCAAGAATCATAAACGACTTATACAAAGAGGGTAAAGATGTAATAGCGTCAAAATTGTTGTCCGACATGAACTTTGACTTTCGCATAGAAGAAGATTCTAAAAAGAAAGTGGAAGAACAGATTGAGATAGATTTGCTTCTTATATTAAGTCCCGTATATACCTATATACATAAGATAGACAACAGCACCATAGAACTGCAATGTCCTTATAATTACTATGACAATTCGTCTCAAAGTTATATGGACGGTGTTGTTAATATCTTTTATAAAAAAAGGTAATTAAACTCCAATCCTAATCCAACTTTAATTCTAATAATACTCTCGCTCTAACAGGGCTAAAACCCTGTTAGAGTTAAAAAGAGTGGAAATTTCAAAGAGTTTAAAAATAATTTATTAATAAAAAAAATACAAGTATGAAAAATAATATAAAATTTTTTACATTAACGTCTGTTTTATTCTTTGTGTTGCCGTTTATGGCGATTGCTCAATCATGCCCTTTTGATATATCTGTTGAAGCGATAAGTCACGGGTGTGTAAATCAATGCGGGATAAAGGTAACACTAACTACAACAGGCGGCAATAATATAATCATAGACCATCCGACTAATGGTGCCCAGTTGAGAATTGTGCAACTTGACGGTTCTGATGAGATTGACTTGGGGTCTGCATCTATGTTTGCAAACTGGCCAATAGTAACTGAAAGCAGTGTTCAGAAAAAAATCTACTACGGTTTAAACGGCGGCTACTATCGGGTATATGCGCGTGCGCTTTGTCAGGGAACCACATCAGGATGGGTGCAGGCAGATACATACCAGGACTTCTTTATAAACAACAACTACGAGATGCCTTATGTAACTGTGGCAAATCCGCGCAGTACGCTGATATGCAGGTACACAGGGCAAATATCAATGACAATTTCGCGGGGAGTAGCACCATTTACTGTTACCATTACATCAAAACCATCTACATACATGGGTACAACTACCTGGAACAACGTTGCAGCAGGCACTTTCAATTTAGAGAACCTGTCTGATGGTCAATATACGATAGTAACAACCGATGCCTGCGGTAATAACTATACTCTTACCAATATAGCGGTGGGAGTAGTTTCCCGCGATATTCCGCAATCTCCCATATATAACATTTTAGCACGTCCGTCTGATGCAGACGCAAATTGTTTGAGGGTTACTCAATGGGGGCAAAATTATATTGGCGGTTGGGATCAGCATGAACTGTGGTACTGGCAAAATTCTGCACAGTATTACGAATGGACAATAGCGGTTGGACGAAAAGCCAACCCTTCAAGTTTTGCCTATGTAACACTGCCCGGAACAGCGGGACCAACACCCAATTTTACACTTATTCCAAATACTATTGGCAGTAACAGTGATAAATATGTAGGTGCTTTTAATCTTCCTGCCAGATATAGTAATTATGGAGGTTTTTGTGCTACAGGCGACACTGTATATTTGATAGTTAAAACAATAGGACCCGGATGCGGACAAATTTTATATTATCCGCTTAATACCTCCAGTTACATTTGTAATACAAATGTTTTGAGTAATTGGGTGGTAAAAGTAAATGTTGGCACCACTTGCGACAGTGTTAGATTGGTATCTTCATTACTCGACTACTATTATGGTATCTGTTATCCAGCCACTTGGCAGGTTGTAGATACTGTTGGCGTTGGTTCCGGCAATTATGTTTATGGCTCTTCCGGCACTGTGGTAGCATCAGGGTCGCTTTCGGGAATATATTCGTCAGGGCTGGCACTGACTGCACCTCAGCAATTTAAGAGAAAGACATATATAATCCGTATAATAAGCGGTGATGGACGTATATTTGAGAAAACCTGGTACATATACGACCCGCCGTTGGCAAATGCTTGGGGTAATTATACAGGCAACGGGTGGAATGGCATAGGCACAGCCGGACAACCTACGGGTTCGAGGTATTTCTATTTTACCCCTTATGCAGATAATATTTTTTGGCCCGGCTCAACAATTGAATACAAGAGTTTTACACCGAGTAGTGCTTGCCCATCTACACCTGCGCCTGTTATCGGTATGGGAGCGGTAGGTTCTATTTATACCATTGGTCCAACAGAAACTCGTGCAAGTTTCTATCCGTTGAGTCCGCCGCCGCATTCATCCGGTATAAATACCATGTTGCCTGCCGGTACATATACTTTTGAAATATTGGCACCGGCAAATTGTATAAACACGCCAAGAACATATACATACACGCTTGGCGACTATTGGCAGCCGCCCACTGCTATTGATTATCAAAAGCAAATTGCCTGTGATGGTATGCGCATCTATATAGACCCGCAAAATCCGGGAACCACTGTTACCAGCGGCGATTACTCAAACCGTATAAGGTTGCATTGCAACGCAAGTACAATATCTTCATATCCAACAACTTATTGGCGTATTAAATCGGGTCCTCCCGGTTATAGTACAGCGTGGATAAACAGTACTGTTGCCATTAATTATGCTACCGGAGCAACTTCAAGTAATGGTAGATATTTGCTGTTGCCCGCACCGGGAAAATATGTTATAGAAGCAAGTTCTGACGCATATACCACTATCTTTACCACAGAGGTTGAGTTTTTTGAAGATGAACAACTGAGTGTTAAAGCAACGGATGTTTCTGCTTATATCTGTGCAGGATCAGGAACAGGAAATATATATATAACTGCAAAGGGGGGAGTACCATACCAGACCTCGCCGTTTCAGATGTATTACTATTACATAATTGAGAAAGAAACCAATGATACGATATATCATGGTTATGTTCCATCTTTTTCTGCTTTTCCAAGTGAAGAGAACAAAAAGTATAACATTGTTGTAAAAGACGGTTGCCGTGCAGTAACCGTTACTGTTACTATGCTTGATTTGGCAAATGCCAGCGTTATTTGGGCAGAGAATAACGGAATTTACTGCGACGGCGGTAAAATAAAGATACACTCAGTGGCATTGGGCGACCCTAATGTAGTAGTATATGAGTGGATACACGAAAATACATTTACCTTTTATTATGGTAAAGACCCAGACATTGATGCTAACCCCACCAATGCCGGTAGATATTGGCTAACGGTGTGGCCTGAAAATTGCGCATACCCAAAGACAGATAGTATAAATGTTACGGTAAATCTTATTGCAACCGCATTGCCCAAAGTGGTGCCTGTAACTGTTTGTAGAAATACCGGCGATCCTAATGCCACGGTCAATTTGGCTGCCCTGTCAGGGGTTGTGCCAACGATACCAAATGGTCAGTTGAGGTGGTTCGACAGTAATATGACTAATGTTCCGCCTCCAACTGCGGTTCCTATATACTTTCCTTCTTCTTATGGCGGCGGACAATATACATACTATGTGTCTCAATATAGCAACAGTTTATGTCCTTCTAATCCTGTTCCTGTTATATTAAACGTTATAGCCAACTGTACAAGCGGTAGTGCTTCTGTTTCTCCGGGTTCTGTTTGTGTTGGCGGCACCGCTACCGTAACAGTAACCGGACAAACCGGTCCAACTTTTGGTCCTGTTTTATGGGGCGGCTTCGCACAGAGCAGCACAATGTCTGTACCTTTGCTTACCGCATCTAATTCTAATGGTGCGCTTGTGGTAAGGTTTCAGTCGGACGGTTCGGTTCAGAGTACCGGTGCTGCCTTAAATGTGTCATGCTCCGGTCTGACATCTCCAACAGCGGGTGCGCATATTATTCCTGCAACAGGCAACGCAACGGTACAAACCTGTACAGGTATGGTAATAAATGAAACAGAACCGGTTCAAAGCGGCTTATATACTTATGATTGGTATAAAAACTCTGCTAATGGTTATCTTATAGTTAAGCCGTCAGCGGTTTCGCCTCCGGGTACAATGGTTTCTCTTTGGGGTACAGTAGCGGTGGAATCATGCTGCGACTTTTTCACAATATACGATGGTATGTCTACCACATCCGGCACAATTTCAGGATATTGGGTAAGCAATGACCCCGAGGTTGCAATAATAGTACCCGGCACAACACAGATAAACCCAAGTAATACAAATAATATTATAGCCACAGTACAAGCCGTTGGTCCGGGCTCAACTACGTTCTCTTATGTGTCCGGTAATGGAACATTTACCACCGGACTATTTACCGTAACCTCTTTTGTAACTTCTATAAGTTATATCAACGGCAGTATAATATGCCGTCCCGAAGCCGGCAACGTAACTGTCCCCGTTACAAAAACAGGCGGCACAACAGGCGGAAGTTATAGTATTTCGCCGTCAGTTTCCGGGGTTAGCATAAACTCTTCAACAGGAGCCGTTACGGTAACATCATCTGCTCCGTTGGGTACATATACGGTAACATACAGCATAGGTGCCGGTATTTGCCCCGCATTTTCAACAACAACTCAGGTTTATGTTACTGGACCAACTGTAATTCCGCAGACATTCACAAGTATTCCTGTAAATCCGCACCTGATGGCAAGATTTCCGTGCATTACGCCAACTTTAAGTTTATATTCAGCAACAGGCACAAATGACCAGACAATATGCATCAACGACCCTATTGAAAATATTGTGTATAACGTAACAGGTGCCGCAAATGTTGAAATCTCGTGCTTACCGCTCGGAGTAACAGGAGTTTGGGAAAATAATGTTGTAACTATTCAAGGTACTCCCACTGTGTCGGGAACATTTAATTATAAGGTAACTGCTACGGGATACTGCGGAACGATACCAACTGTATTAACAGAAACAGGAACGATAATAATTAATGAAGGACCATGTCCGCCTGTTACGTCAGCAGCACCTCAGCCGACACCTCCTTCCGGAATTATTACTCAATCTGTTGTTGTTAAATCATTAATAACACCTGTTGTTATTACTCGCCCCGATACCAAGTCGGTACGCATAACGGGCTTGCCAAAAGGAGTGAGTTACAGTTTAAAAGGCAATAAAATAACCATTAGCGGTAAGCCCTCTAAAACAGGTACATTCAATTATAGTGTATTCTTTGACGGCAGCCGCAGAGCAGCAATAAACGGTACTATTAAAGTAAGTAAGTAGAACACAAATTATACAAATTTTTATAATAAACGCAGATTTTTAAGCCGAAAATCTGCGTTTATTATATTTACGGGGCTGTCTCAAAAGTGCCATCTCACGCAAAGACGCAAAGAAAAACGCAAAGAGCGCAAAGTTTTGACATTGATTATCAACTCTTTGCGTTCTTTGCGTAAAATACTTTGCGACCTTTGCGTGAACTAAAAGCACTTTTAAGACAGCCCCTTATTTAAAAAATGAAATATAAATCACTTTGGTATTACTCCCTTTGGTCGTGAGCAATTCCCCTCCTTTGGAGGGGGCAGGGGGTGGTTTTTGATGTTTGCAGAAACATTCACGTTTTTTTGCCTTCGACTTCGCTGGCGCAGGTTTGAAATCTGTGCCTTTCATTTTATTATTTGCACACCGATTACAAATCGGCGCGAGCGGAATTTTTACCACAAAGAACACAAAAAAAACAAAAAGTCCCTTTGCGTACTCTGCGATTAACTTTGCGATCTTTGCGTGAAAAAAAATGTTTAAAAAAATCCTCGAAAACAGTTGAATTTTAACCTGTTAAACAAAAAATATTACTTTTTTTGATAAAATATTTTTAAAAAATAGTGTTTCTTTATTTTAAAAATATGGATTTTACAAAGAAAAAATCAAGGTAAGTATTTAATTATCAATGTTTTATAAAAAAGAAAATATAGATTTTTTTTTGTTGATAAATTGTTTGTAATGTCAATTTTTTTTATATATATTTGCATATAAATCCTTTTTTTATTAATCTAAATACAAATTTTGTTATTATGAGAAACATTTTTACTTTATTATGCCTGTTTTTTGCACTAAGTTATGCAAATGCAGCACCATTTGTCCGCATTAAATTTTTAAATGTATCAGAACCTTGTAATCCTGACGGTTATGAAGTAGTTTATAGAAGTACATCTTTAAGCGGCAATACAACTATGATATCGGAAGGCAACGATTGGTATTATATTGACTTGCTTTCCACGCCAAGTTCTGATTTGGAATTGGATATTTATTTTAAAAAGGTGGGCGGAAGTACCGAATTTCTTGCAACTCACAACAATGGTATTACCTTTACAAATAATGAAATATGTCTAATTTATGATGCTAAGGCAACACAAAATTGGACATCTTTTATTTGTACGCCACCATCAACACCGACAATTACAGGGTTTGCGACAGTTATATCACAGGGTCCAGGAAATTTTGTCTGCAATTGTGATAAGAGTGCTGTTCTCAAGGTAAATTCGCCTGTACCCGGCGTAACCTACGCTTGGTCGACTACATATTCACATTGTACATTATTTCCCATCATAGGAGACACAACAACGCTTTCATTTGCACCAACCGCTATTGATAAGGATCCCATTACTGTAACTGTAACATCAAGCAATGCGTATAAAAGCACAAACTATACAATTCCAATGCTTAGAGTTCTCGACCCACCTGCTACGCCGACTACCATTACTAATCAAATAGGTGCTACCATAACCAGCAGTGATATTGCCTGCACACCAGGTGTTCCAAAGTTGAGTTACACCGTAACTTCAGTTGCTCGAGCCGATACTTATCGATGGAGTATTCCTTCTGACTGGATAAATACATCTACAGTACTTAACAGTTCCAAACTTGAGGTAACTTCCGGCACTATGAGCGGTGAAATTAGTGTTGCTGCCGGTATTTTAGCAATCAAATGTTACAGTGCACCAAAAACTTTCACTATAATAGCAAGCAAGCCCGCCACTCCTGTCGGTCCAATATCAGGCAGCAGTAATGTATGTAAAAACACTGCCGGCTTAACTTACAGTGTACCTAATAATCCTCCCCCTGTCGGTTCTACATACCAATGGTTTGTAAAAGGGGCTGGGTGGAGTATTACCAACGGTGCAAACACTAATACTGTTACCGTTACATCAGGCACAGAAAACGGCTTGGTTTATTTAAAACAAACGAACACTTGCGGAAATGGATACGGCGATTCTATCTCTTTTGATGTAAATGTATATTCCGATTTAAGTGTTAATTTTAATATTCCCGCAACGGGGGATATCGGCATGCCAATTACATTTAATGCAACGGCAAGCGATTGTCAAGGTACTCCAAGTTTTACCTTCTATGTAAAGTTGCCGAATCAACCACACTTTCAAGAAATTACTGCGCCGGCAAGCCCATACACACCGACAATGACAGGTACTTATACCTTTAAGGTGGTTGCAACAGACGGCTCAACAACACGCGAAGAAGAAAAACAGGTAGTGGTTGTTGACCCGTTAACATCAGCAATTACGGTAAAGGTAAAAGAGTATAGCGGCTGGGGAATTAATAATTACTATCTATATTGCTGGAATTGGCTGGGTACATTCTCATTCGACAGCAACAACCCTCCACAAATGACATTAGAAACTATTTGCGGAGAAAATTGGTACTCCTACACATTTCCCTCTACTCTAACAGAAACAGATATGTTTTTTAGAAATAGAAATGATTGCAACTGGTATCTTCCCGAACAAAGCACAGATATTAATGGTAGCGACAGAGTTAAAAAATCAACCTGTTACGGTTTATCAGTAGGGGCTACAAAAGCAGAATATTCTATTATCCCCTGCCCCGAACCCTTTGTTGATTTATCAGCCCCTGACGGAATAGTTGGAGAAGAGGTTTGTATTACGGCAACAACCTGTCCCGACTTCTTTAACGGCAATTATAATACCACATTCTATATAAAACATGAAAGCGAACAGAATTATACATCGCTTGGCAACAATCATTGCTTTACCCCGACAGAGGAAGGCACATATTCAATTTTTGTTTCAGTTGAACAAAACAATATCTCTGCATCTGCCGAAACAACAATAAATATTATAAAACCGCATGTAATACGCATAAAACAACCGGGAAAAGAGTGGGGAGATAATATCCATATATACACACATACGCCAGAAAACTTCGGAAGTTGGCCTGGTATGAAATTAGTAAATCCAATTTGTGATGATTGGTATGAAGTATCTTTTGAAACAATAAGCGATATGGGATACGTTGAGTTTAACAACGGCGATGATGAAAGTTTTGACACAGGTAAGGGACTTATAGGTACCAATTTTGCCTGTTACACAATTACCACTTATGATGCAACACCTGTTACTTGTACGCCTTGTCCAACCACAGAAACTGTCTCTACGGTTGTCGCCAATGATATAAATATCTTTTATAACTCAGGAATAAATATTTTGAGTGAAGAGATTATGCGTGAGGTTATAATTTTCAATGTACAGGGTCAAACTGTTTATGCAAACAAAGTAAATTCTACCTCTTTAAATATATCAAACCTGCCGCAAGGCATCTACATTATAAGAGTTATAACAGCAAATAATAACTATACATCAAAGATTATAGTTTGGTAAAGGGAAAAGTAAATATTGCAAATTATAAGGGGCTGTTTTAAAAGTGCATCTCACGCAAAGACGCAAAGAAAAACGCAAAGAGCGCAAAGTTTTGATATTGATTATCAACTCTTTGCGCTCTCTGCGATAAAACTCTGCGAACTCTGCGTGAACTAAAAGCACTTTTAAGTTCCTTGTTTTATTTTGTTTTATGCAATTTTATTTTACTATTGCCTTGTATGCTTTGTTGCCGATTTTTACTATATAGACACCAGAAAGCAGATTGCGGTTTTGAACCTCTTTGCCGGTAATGTTATAGACCGTAAAATTTTCTGTGCCAACAACAAATATTTGACTGTTGTGTGAGTAGATGATAATATCTTTTTCGGTCTGTTGTGGTTGTTCTGTACCTGTAATTACTTTTGTACAGGGGGTAGAAGAACAATCAAAGTCAGTCATCAGGTGTTCGCTATAACTATTATAACCGTGAGTTATATCAAAACACATTGATGTTTTAATATTATAGTATTCAGCAGTTTTGCATCCCGTTGGGTTATTAATCCAAGAACCTGTGTGCGAAACAGTAATGTTTATTGGGTACACTACATCAGAGAAAGTATATGTATGCACATATTTGTCTGTTATATCTGTTGAGTTCTGACATTCAGATGTTGTCATTTGTACCCAATCTCCATTGTTGCCGCACTTATTATCCCACCACCAGATATGATAAGTACCATTGTATGCCCAACCATCGCCATTATGTTCATAGCCCCTTATTACTATTTTAATATCTCTCGGTTCCATTAATATAATGTCTGATATTGGGAATGTATTGTTATCGCATCTAAGTTCCGGAATGCTTCTGTCGCTATTTACATCTATCTCTATGTTGTATGTGCCGGGGTCTGTTATTGTCAGTCCTACTGCGAAACAAAGTTGTTCTGTTCCGTTAATTGCAATTACACCGGTAGTGTTAACTGTTTCGGTATAGTAATGCCCATTTACATTAAATTTGACTTTTACAGGCGTATTTGCCGGAAGTACCGCAGTACCGATATTTTTTACATCAACACAATTAATAATAAATTCGTTACCACAATTAAAAGTATAATCTACATCTGTAATGATAAGGTCGGCGGTGGTAACATCACAGGTGGGTACAAAAGAAACATTTTTTAAATCTTTTCCGTCCCAAATATAATTATCGCTTGAAGCAGTTGTATTAGTCCCAATAGAACGATAATAACCGTCTCTTTGAGTCCATTCTGAATTGGGTGCACCTCCACATCCATAATTACCACCTATTTTGTGTGTAGAAACAGTAACTTCCATATCAATACCATCGGTTTCGGCTTCGGTTTTTGTAATACCTAAATTTGCCCAAGATACACGAATTTCCCAAGAGAATCCTGTTGTAGTTCCGCCCAAGTTGGTTTCGTGCAACACTTGATTGTTTGCATCTTGAACATTGTTTACAAATCTATTATTACCATCAATTCTTGTTCCACCATTTACGTCGTTTTCATTACGAGCATTTCCACACGCGTTAGGATATTGGTTCTTTGTATAATGCAAGCAATTTTGCTTTCTTGTATTACTGGCAGCACCTACTTTTTTCGTTATAATATCAACACCTGAACCTTGCCACCAATCTCCACTACCAATTTGTTTAGGTTCAACTTCGTATGATTCAATCAAAAAATACACATAATTATCATCATACAAAGCGCGCCATTGTCCAACATACCCACTTGGTGCGCCGCTATAAATAGCCCCTGCCCTTGTTACTGCACCTTCAAATTGATTGGCGATTGGCGTTGCCTTAGCCGTAGACCATATAGCATCAATAGTACCTCCTATTGTCGGTGCTATGGTTGTTTTTACTATTACCGGACCTGTACAGTAATTTACAATAGGGGCGCAATTAGCACCTGCGTCGGGGTCAATAGAAGTTGGGTCTATGGTTATTGTGGTTGGAGTTGAAAATTGATTTGCACAACCAAATCCTTTTGTTATTTCAGCACGGAATTGTGTTGTTTGTGTCAAATCTTCTGCCAAATAGTTATAAAACGCAGAACTTGCAATAGGTGTCCAAGAAGTGCCGCCATCTGTTGAGTATTGCCATCTTACAACTGTTCCGTCATAACCTGTTAAACCGAGTAGAGTGCTGTTTGTTCCGTGTAGTACGATTGTACCGCCTGTTGTGCTTCCTCCCGTTGGCGGGTCGAGACAAGGCACTGTTGTAACTGTAACATCCATCTCATCGCAAGCGATGCAACCTCCTGTGCTGGTAGTAACCTTCCAACGAAGAGTGTATGTTCCTGCCATATCTGCTTGAAAGTTTGCATCTGGTGCAGTTGTAGAAGAAAAAGTATAATTACTGCCTAAAGGTTGGGATATTACCGTCCATTCGCCGGTATATCCGGCACCTAATGCTGTTGCTCCGAGTTCCACATCTATGTTAGTGTAAGCATTTTTATCCGATCCTGCATTGGTTTGAGCAGTGGGGGAAGTACAAGGAGCAATCCAAGTAAGTTCTAAACGAGTAGGACGCACATATTCACCTGGGAAAAAATAAAATGTTGTACTGCCATTAAAGGTCATATTTGCTGAGCCCACAACAGTAACTTGATTTCCCCAACCATTATTAATAGTATTAAATTGTACCAAAGATTGAGCATAAGTGCTTGATGATGCCGGTCGAATTGATGTTTGTCTCGTTCTATTTTCACCGGAGGTGTAATGCAATGTAACCTTATATACTCCTGGACAAGGAGGATTTAAAGTGTATTTAAACCAACGGGAATTGTCTCCGGCTCCGATAGATTGACGACACATCAGACCTGCTTCACGTTGTTCTAACCCCCAGTCAGTGTATTGGTCTAAAATGTCATCCGATAAACAATGATTGTATGTAGTAGTACCACAAACCGGCTCATATCCACAACCAGCATTAACTGTAATAGCAATAATATTGCTTGCAGTGGGACAAGCACCATCTGCTATTCCCATCATATAGTAGTACTTTGTGCCTACGGCAGCGGCATCAACAGGCGGTGTAAAGGTAGTGCCTGTTTGACCACTGATAGCAGTTCCACCTGTGGTGGAATTTACACTATTCACATACCATTGACGAGTAATTGTTCCCGAACCGCCTGTTACATTAGATGTAAAAGCAGTTACAGATGTTGCTCCCTGTTCGTAGGTTGATGCGCCACTGTTTGAGATAGAAACAGCAGAAGGGGCAGTGCAGAGAGGCGTAGGAGCAGTATTTGTCCAATAAACACTTTCAATATAAATTGTCATTGCCTTATCTAAGTGAACAGAAAAATCATAATCTTGGTTGTTTTTATAACCAATATTTGCATTTATCAAATAGAAATCACGAAACTCAGAAGTTGACAAAGTAGTTGGTGAATTTGTTGCAAGAACTGTACTCATGGTCACAAGACCGCTATTACTATTATCGCTTGATGTGTGTCCATTGACAAATTTTATAGAAGATTCGTCACCTGGCGTTCCTTTTAATCGAACAACAAGGTATGTACGAGACATTCTACCTGTAACTTCTCCTCCCATACGATAGTGTCCCAATCCAGTGGAAGTTATAGTACGTATTCCTGCGCTGCAAGAACTTGAAACTGGCGTACCATTATTATGATCCCAGTCAGGAGAACAAAGAGGGAACGTAATATTCTGTGCTTGTGCCGTTCCAAAAGCACAGCCCATCATCAGTATGGCGAGCCATACTTTGCATTTTTTAGCAGGCAGATAATTTTGCACCGCCCACAAAATTTTTGAAAAAAAGTTTTTCATTTTGTAAAAAATTTACATTGTTAATAATTTTATTTTGTATATTATTTTGCAAAAAATTTATTATTATTTTGAATATCAGCAAGTTATATTGTTCCTAACGGGACAATAAAATTACTAATTATCAAGAAATTATTATGTAGAATATTTTTTGTTATGTACTGAGTATTCCAAGTTTTAAACATTCCAAGTTTTTACTTTGACTTTGCTCAGTAACCAACTTGGAATGTTTAACATTGGTTTTATGTTAAAATTTTATTTTACTATTGCCTTGTATGCTTTGTTGCCAATTTTTACGATATAGACACCAGAAAGCAGATTGCGGTTTTGAACCTCTTTGCTGGTAATATTATAGACCGTAAAATTCTCTATGCCAACAACAAATATTTGACTGTTGTGTGTGTAGATTGTAACATCTTGTGTTAATTGCAGAGGTTCAATGCTTGTGGAAACACAATCTTCGGGCAAGGTAGTTTCATTAAAACCGCGAGGAGTGCCTGATTCCTCTGTAAAACTCAAAATTAAATCTCCCGTAGCATCGTTATATTGATAAGTTCTGTCCCAAACTTGAAGTCCACCATCAAAAACAGGCGATATTATAAATGATAAAAAAGTTTGTGGTACTGTATATTTAAACCATATTTCGCCATTTTTAACGCAGAGCGGAGACATCTGCACATAATCGCCATCGCCACACAAGTCATTGACAACTTTAATATAGAGTACCGAACTTAATGTATAGTCCCAATTCCAGCCATCAGTATTATCTTTTGGAAATCTCGCATTGATTGTAATACCTGTTGCGTCATATTCCGGATAAGTAGATGTAACATCATCTATATAACGTCTGTTGGTTTGTGTACAACCTGAAGTACAAACATCTCCAATTAAATATCTTTTACCTGTCTCTATATTCTGATTTTGAGAGAAAATATTTTGAATACCATTCCAATCATTGCCTTCTGCCTTTATATTGCCAAACAGTACACCTACATTTTGAGCAGTAATATCTGGAATTGTACAAGTATACCAACCCGAACAATTGTTATCTTCCGACAAATATATATCATTAGCCCAAGTGCCACTTACTCCATCTGCCCACCAATGCATATAAAGGTCGCTCCAAGCAGACGGTTTTTTTACTTTGATAACAATAAACTCTCTTACTGCAACGTGGGCGGTATCTGAGTATACCGTACAAGCTCCTACTGTTACTGCTGCGCGGTAGTAGAAATCTGTTGCTATGCTGCGTGATAATGTGCCTGCAGAAAAGGTTGCCGATTCTTCGCCAAGAATGTCAGAAAAATCTATACCGTTTGTGCTGTACTGCCACTGAATATTACCGCTGCCGCTGTCGCCGCCGCTCAAAGTAATAGTTGCTGCGGAAGTGCCCTCTGCAATAGTTTGCTCAGCAGGAGATACTGTGCCTGCGTCTACTGTGTTTGCATATAAATCATCCAAAGGAGTAGTATTATCATTTTCTATGCTTTCTTCAATAAGGTCGTCTTTATCTACTGTAATTGTGTAACTGTATGACAGGTCACTGCCAACAGTCCAAGTAATGGTTAAGACAACCGTGCTGTCAATAGCAAGTGTATTTAAGTTTGATGAACTTTGCACACTTTGTCCATTATCAAAATCTAATGTAGCAACAACATTACCTGCGGGTACATCTTTCAAACCATCATTTTTAACAGATACAGAGAATGTTACCTCATCACCTTTTTTAAGACAGGTTGTAGGCGAATACTCAACATCTGTGATTGTTAAATTTGGAAGAAGTTCAGGACAATCCATCACTTCATTTGTAGTGCTACATACTATACCTGTGGCTGTACCACTGGTTATACCATTCAACCAAGTATTCACATTGTTTTTTACTGCGCCATCGCCTGAATTCAACCCAAATACGGGGACATCTGCTGTCCAGCCACCATAACCTCCAGAAAGGAATATGCTACCACCAGGATTTCCCGCAGTCCAAGTAGTTGAATTATTGAGAAGTACAATATAACTTGCATTTGTTGCTTTTCCCCATTTGTAACCATTTGCAGGTGTTGATGCAGGAGGAGTTGCTGTTGTTTTTGCAGGAGTACTCCACCAATCACCTCCACCTGTAAGTGCTTCTCCTCCATAATACAAATAGCGGTTTGTACCAAAATTTTGATACATATATAATCCACCTCCAATAGATATTTCTATCCATTTGCCATTATCAGTCAAAATAGTGGAGCAGGTTATAATACCTGTTGATGCATTATCAGTAAAATATTTGCTGTTACGAATAATTGTAACAATAGGAATATTCTGTTCTTCACAAGTTTCTACTTCTTTGTCATAACCATTAAAAACCGTTACTTCTGCTGCTTCGCTCCAGCAATTGCCATCAAAACGGCGGAGATAGAACGTTGTGCCACTGTCGTCCCCCGATATATCCTCTCTTACAAATTTTCCTGTAAATGCAGGATTTGCGGTGCTTGTACCGTTTGCCGATGTTTGCCAATAGCAACCTGTTGCATTAACTATTGTAAGGTCTGCATTGAGGTCGCCGCGACAAACAGGCATTGTTGTTGTTATTACAGGAGCTAATATGGAAAGAGTTACATTTGTTGTTGCCATATTTGCTACAGCACAAAAATTATCTGCCTCTACAACTTTGAGAGTGTAAGTTGTGGCTGCAATTACTGTTGGAGTCCATTCTACCGTATTTGAACCTGTATATTTAATCGAACTGCCAATTTGAGTTGTACCATCGTAGAGAGCGTATGTTACACCTGTTTCTGGATTAGTTACGCTAACAGTTGTTGTACTGCCCGGACAAACCGAACTTGGACTTGCTGAAAGGGATTTTGTTGCAGGGGTAGTACAGGTAACAAAATCTGTTTTTGGTACAATTTCACCATCACTTTTTCTATATGCTTGTATTCTTTGTGTTCCGCTGTCATCTTCAAAATAGACATTTGCTACATCACCAGTGGTACCTGATATAATTATTTTTCCACCCGATGTGGACGCTGTTGCTGTTGTTCCTGATCCGCCTCCATTTTGCCAACCTTTTATAGTTAGCACATTAGTTCCAGATAAACCATTGATACTTGCAAATGTTAAAGTATGTCCTATATTACCTAAGTCAATAGTAGAAGCAGAAGTCATATTTATGCGTCCAGCCGCTCCAGAGGCATAATTGATATTTGCAAAAGTTTTAAGTGTTCCCCCATTTAGCGTTACTTGTTTATTTCCTGCATTTCTGATTGTAAAAGCAGCACTTAATTCAGCAGAACCACCATTAAGGATTAATTCTGTGGCTTGTACTAAATTTCCAGACACTGAACTTCCTGAATTTAACCTAAGAATTTCATTGCGCCAGTCCGTACTAGGAGTTATAGTACCATTATTTATAAAAGGACCATTAAGAATGAGAAGTCCTGCAAAATAAAGTGTACCATTGTTTGTAAACGTACCATTAACAGTAAGATTACATCCTTCAGCTAAATCAAACCTACGAGTTGAATTTATCGTGAGATTTGCGCACGAAAAGGTGTAATCACAACATCCAGAAGTAACATTCCCATTAATAATAACATTTGTAGTTCCAGTTATGCCCTGTCCATTCCAAGTTCCTCCTGTTAGGGTGGTTTGAGCATCCATCATACCGCCAAAGCAGCACATCAAGCCCATAGCAAGTGCCGCTCTAAAAAAGTTTTTAGAAAAAAAGTTTTTCATTTTTGTAAAAAATTTAGTAAATTATTAGTTTTTTTGTTTTTTTAATCTGCAAAAGTAATACAAACAATCCACACATTAATAATATAAAAACCGCAATATAAAATTTTATATTATTATCACAAAGTATATTGCTGAAAATCAAGTATTTAAGTTTTTTAAAATATAGATAGAAAATTAGGGGTTAGGAGTTAGGGGTTAGGAGTTAGGGGTTAGGAGTTAGGAGTTAAGAATTTAAACCTTAAACCTTAAACCTTAAACCTTAAACAATTAATCACTAATCATTAATCATTAATCATTAATCACTAACTCTTAGTTCTTTATAAATTTTGCAATTTGATTGTTGATTTTTATGAAATAAATTCCTTGTGGTAATGAATTAGTATCAAGTATCAAGTAGTGAGTATCAAGTAGTGAGTAATTAGTATTGAGTAATGAGTAGTGAGTAGTGAGTATTATTTTGCCTGTAACATCAAGTATTTGTACTGTCTCATTACCTTTAAATTCGTAATTTGTAATTCGTAATTTATCATTTACCGGATTTGGGTAAATATTAATTCTGTCTTCCTCAACCTCTACAGTTCCACTGCCGCCTTGCCCCGTTTCTATTAAAAAATTATCAAAATGAGCATCAAAATTGCCTGTTGCGTTGCCGTTGTAGCCGAGTACAAGACCGATAATTGTTTTGCCATTATGATTGTTTCCAATATTAAACTTGAAGTCGCTCCAAACGTTTAAAGTTCCTTCGCCGCTTGACATATTAAAATATGTGCTGTTGTCGGAAAACTGCAAACCAACACTTGTGTAAATTCCCTGTGCATTAATCGGTTTTTTGGAAAAACTGATTTCCATATTCGGCTTAACCGCAATTTTTACATCAGCAAATTTATAATAATATGTACCATTATTTGCGGTTGCATTACCATTAATTCGAGCAACATAAAGCCCTGTTTTTGCGTTATTATCTTGAATAATCGCCGTATTTTGACCATTCACATTTGAAACCGAAACCTGCGCAGGGTTTTTAAAGCAAGGGTCAAGCGGAAAAGTGCCTGTGTTGTGAAATTGCCCGTTGTAA
>Ga0209628_10000937_pt1 | contig 18352 bp, 16 predicted proteins | sample TergutCu122P4_FD_187285 | JGI IMG/M metagenome (GOLD analysis project Ga0209628, IMG submission 187285) | Cubitermes ugandensis P4 segment gut microbial communities from Kakamega Forest, Kenya - Cu122 P4 (SPAdes) (version 2) | ecosystem: Host-associated > Arthropoda: Insects > Digestive system...
GGTGTGTCTGTCAGCCAAGCCAACATTTCAGTCTCTGCATGGTCTTTGCATTTGAGATGAGTAATGAGTGAAGCCATCGGGAATGCAATGAACAATATTGGCAACTGAGAACTGTGCTATTCTGGGTTATTATGTGACACATAATGGTAATTCCTTACTGATGTATCAGGACATCCTATTGGTCCCATCTTCAAGGATCAAGCCTTGAAGATGGGGTTGATAGGATGTCCTGAAACGTCTGTAAGAAATGACCACTACTTGCTGCATAATAACCCAGTTGAGCACAGTTCTCACCTGCTTCATGGTGGAAGCCTGAAAGCATGAATATTGGTGACTCATGGGCTGAAATTAAGGAATCTACAGTGCATAGTTGCTGGAAGAGGTTATGCCCAGATTTGTTGCAGTATTTTAAGGCTTTTGAGGAGACCCTTGAAGATGCCATCATAGAAGTTGCTCATCTCATGAATGAACTGAACTGGGGTTGAAGATGTGGATGAATTGACTGTGTCATAGCCAATGTCAAATTAAGCTCTCATTAACATACAAGAGGAAAATAAGACAAAGTCCTCTAGCCTGTCAAATTCTTAGGTGAAAGAATGAAAGAAGCCTTTGATCACCTCAGACAGTTCTGAAACATAAAGGAAGACTGATCCGAATGCAGAGAGAAGTTTTCAAGTACATGGAGCTGTTGATAAGGTTACAGCTTGCTACAGACTCCTGTATCAAGAGAAGAAGAAGGCTACTGTTCAGCTTTTTCTTGACCACTTCTGCAGGGAGAGTTGATAAGATGCTGTTAGCAAATAATTCTCAGCATTAGAATCCCATCCCATACATTGGAATTTTTATGTGCTTCTAACAATAGGAACAGAACCCCCCCCCCTTACAACATAAAAATCTGTTAATTTTTTTTTTATGTTCATGGGACCATGCATCTTAGTAATACTGATCATATAAATGCCAACAAGATGGAACTTTTTTTATGTTCTTTATCAAACACATATACAGGAACACAATAAAAACAGAATATACGCACTCACATGCAACACATGTAAACAGGCGTATATTGGACAAACCAATAGAAATCTGAAGCAGTGGTATCAAGAACACACAAGATACATAAGAAATAACGATCCACAATCTGCCTACGCGCTACATATACTCAAAAACAAACATGAATACGGACCAATGAATGACACAATGACCCTTCTAAAATATGAACAAAGAACCCCTATGCTAATCCCTTATGCACAACTTTTTATCCAAACTTATCACAGAAACGGACTCCTTCTACCTGAACAACACATAGGTGACGCCAACCCACTGTTTCAATTAATTATCAACACAGTCACAACCAACAGACATAAACACTAACAGAAAATTTCCAACCCACCCACGAACACGGTAGAAGCAGAGCAGGCATATATCCCTTTCACAAGCTCTTTGACAACCTCTCAATACCCAACATCCATAAAAACCCCCCCATTCCACTACTCGTTCGATGACCCAAATATGACAAAATACACTGGCACCCTACTGGAGGAAAACCTTGACTGTTCCCACAATCAAGACATAACTGCATGAACCACACTCGACATCACACGATACTAAATCAGTGATACAAAGGATCATATTAATATAGTGAAAACAGTGAGTACCACCACAATTCACAGTGCACTCCATCCAACAGACACCTAAGCCCAAACCGATCCAAGACTCACTGAACACCTAAGTACCATACATGTTTATCTACCATCAACAAGAACCCATAACACACAAAAATCTGACATACCGCTACAACAGTTCACAGATTCAGCACGTGGCACACAAAGAGATAGACTCTACAACAAATGAATACGGCTCCCGAACATATCCCAGCCGAAGCGGGGGACCATCACGCTATACATAACGCACCCGGTCAACGACCTAGATACTCCAATATACACCGGCATCCAACTGAAAAAATCTGCACCATCGCCAAAATCAACACATATGTGAGTGATCTACATCCAACAATACAAGGTAGTGCATAATGACGCTAGTGACCTACATCAACACAGTGTAAAATAGTGAATGACGCTGCAACTCACAGCGCATACCACCAAGACTGCCATCTCATCTTGACTAAGGAATATTACAGTGCATACCGTGTTTGACATCTATTACAGGATTTATTCCATCCCAACTCATGACAAAAACCAGTGGCTGTTACTACAGTTTTTAGTGTTCCTGATGATGGACGTAAAGGGCATTCGAAACATGTAGAGCTTTTAACACCAAATAAAGAACATAAAAAAAAGTTGAATCTCGTTGGCATTTGTATGATCAGTATAAATCTGTTACTTGACTTCCATACATGATTCCAGGAGGAATTATGTACAAAATTTGGGGACTTCCTGTGCTTTCGTATATCCACTTTCATCTCAAACAAGTGATTTCTTGTTATAGGTTTTAACAACCACAATTTTTTTGTAATTATCCTATGTTCTCCATGCATACTTTATGTCCAGTGTATCAGGCCTCAGAGTTTTGTTGTTGTAATAAGAAAGCGAAAGTGGAAACCATGTAGCTTCTACTTATTCTCGTAGTCCTCCTACTAATTCTCTTAGTCCATCTCTCACAGATACTGAAGAAATTGTCACCACTGTGTAGAGACCTAGAACCTTCGTTGTTATGTAACTGTGAGAGACAAATTTTTTGGCTATATTCATTTTACCATTTGCTTTGTTGTCAGATATTTGGAGGAAACATTGAAAGGTAATATTATGCACTGAGTGAAAGCAGAAACATGATTACCCAAGTTCTCTTGAAATTTCACTTTTTATTCTTTGTATGCCACTTGAAAGTCACTTTTTGTTCTGTGTAGGCCACATAAATGTTGCTGTAGTTTCAGAATATTCATGTGTACTCCATTAGTCCACAATATAAACAACAATTTAACAATAAATTTTGATATGTAATAGTGATAGATTACTTTACATGCTTCTGTGCATTTGCACCATCAGATAATCCCTGTTTATATGGTAGTGAGCAGGAAGTTTTTGTATCCATTTGTACATGTTGTTGGATCATAAATATATGTCCAACAAAATTCGTGTATTTTAAGTTAGATATTAAAATTTTGAAATCCTAAATAGGAATGAAATAAAATTAGATATAGTGCAGTGATAATATATATATGTGTGTGTATTTGTAGTGTGTTGGTTACTTGGTTTCACATTTACTGTGTTTAGCATTACTGAACTCTTAATTTCTTGGTTACTAATTACAAGGGGCATTCAGAAAGTAATGCATCCATTTTTGTATCTTAATGCCAGATATGATATTGAAATAAAGCAAAACACAAAATGTAACTCAGGATGTGTTCCTTGTTTCTGTACCTCATCTTTCTGTGTAGTCTCCCTCTCATTTGATACATTGCCACCAGTAGTGAACAAGTTTTTCTAACCTGTCACTTTGGAGCTCTTCTGGCTATTCTCAAAACCCATTTCTGATAGTGGCTTGAACTTTATCACATGTGAAGTGCTTTCCTTTTAGATGTTTCTTGAGAGCTTCAAATAACCAGAAGTCAGACAGTGTCAAATCTGTGCTTTTGGGAGAGTGTGGAATGACTTCAAATGTGATGCTCTGTATAGCAATTGAAGTTGCAGCACTAGTGCAGAGTGTGGCCTCATCATGTTGAAGAAGCAGTTTTGCCCACTGAATGTGACTGATTCATTATTTCCACCTCTTTAGGGAGTTTACTGCACATTGACAATGTTGTAAACAAGTCATCTGATTTTAACTGAATGCACCCCAGACCATTGTGTTTACCAAGGTATATCCATGGCGGACTGAAGCTCAAGGAACATTAAAGAAGTTGGAACAAGTTCTTCTTGAAGTCACACCACTTGCACAAGATACCTTTGCAGCAGCATTACTCTCTGAAGGCCCCTCGTATTTGATATATGCTGTATATTAGTAAAGTTACAGTCACTAGTGTATTGGAAGACACTGGATGTGAGTTCTTTATTATGATATGTTCTTGTTCTTAAGGGTGCAGGTCTAGTGGGATATACTGCTGTGTTGGGAAGTTTGTGTTTCCCAACATTTGGTATTAACATAGTGCCTTTATCTTTTAAGTGTTAAGGGGCACAAGAATTTCTTTCCAGATTCCTCCACCCTGAAGATGAAGATAGTAGGTTCCTCTGAAACATCAGGTAATGGTAACAAGTGACACAGCATGACTTCCCAGATGATCTGAATCCTCAACCATACTGGTACCTGTTTATTTTATTGATGGTAAATTCTGAGTTCTTATATATTATTTGTTTCTGGTACTTTGGTATTAACAAGAAAAACAATTAATGAACAACAACGGAAGCATAAGGATTTTATGTGTTCTTATGCATTACATTGTTTATTGCAGATAGAGGTGAAGTTAAAAAAGCGTGATGGTCTTAGGTGGGCAGCACTGGAGAGAGATCCTGCAACTTCTAAAATTATGCAGTTCATGCCTGAAGGTAGGTCACAGTGAGAATTACAAAATGGTACATGTTGTTGGGGCTTATGCCATTCTGGAAGTCAAGTCACCACTCACCTTCCCTACAATGGTCACATCTACAACTAGTCAGTGATTTCCTGGACAGCTGTTCATGACATATGCAGCTACGAGAAGGGCAGTGATTTAGTAAGTTTACAGGATGTGGATTTGGAAGTGGCCTATTGAATCTTCAGTATGGATAATATTGTGTATTTGTAAATGAATTGTACATAATTTCGTTCCTCTGAAGGATGATATTATTTAATATTTTGTGTTAGGGTTTTCTGTCTATTGGACACAAATGACTTTTTCAAATGTTATTTAACAATTCTGTATGGTCCCTTCCTCACATGTTGCCTTGCAGTTATTTAAGAGGTCACAGGTTTGGAATTGATGGTGGGCAGTAATAAGAACAGTGAAATGATTGTTGAAGGAACAGAACTGTGACTTCTATGAGCAGTAGATAGATAGGCTTATCAAACAGTATGATAAATGTCTGTCTTCATCTTGAGTGCATATGTATGAATGTAATTTGGGCCCTACTGTTACATGTTATCAATCCTGAAAACTCACTGAATGATTTCAAAATGCATACCCATCAAATTTGTTTCATGGCTGATTGTTCTATTTGCTCTTGCTCTTGAGTTGCTGTTTCTCCGCAACATACTTTGAAAATGTTTACATTTTTTGTAGTGTGCTGCATTACACACATTGAACAATGTACTAGTAGATACTGTAGTTGTAGAACATAAGTTTACTCAGTTGACAAGACATCAAACTGCCTACTGAGAAGCATGTCTACACAGAACAAGTAATTTTGTGTAGTAATTTCATATACAGTAAAACTTGATCCATCCTTTCTCAAGAGGTCATGGAAATTGGATGATACACATAGGAAAATCACAGCTGCAGGAAAGGATTAAAATGATCAATCCTAAAATAATAAAATACTTATTGTCAAACACATCATGTTTTATTGTGTGTGAGGCTACATGTTTCGGTCCTTACATGACCATCATCAGGCCTATTTGCGAATCAAGTTAATAGATGCTGGCTACATGTTGGGATCCCAACTATGTTTGCATTTCATACAGGTTTGCTTTGTCTATTGAATAAATGTATAAAATCCAAAACTAAAAAGTAGAAATTAAAAATTAAAGATAACAAGAAATAATCAGTAACACAAGAAAACAACAAAAAGAAAAACTATAATTCTTCCCTTAAATCTACAAAGTAATAAATATATAAGAAGTTATATTACTACCTGTACATAAATCACTTTTTTCCAAAGAAATGTGTAATGGGCAGCTGTTGCTTGAAACCTTATATTTCAGAAGAAACAGCTCTGATTCCAAGTTTGGAATGTTCTTTTCATAATGTTCACTAATGCTGTGCATGTAAAAGAAAGATTTAACTCTTATAAGTTTGGTTGTTTCCATGCAACTCTGCACTGATTCAAGGCCATGTTTATCTTTTCCACTGCCCCCCACACCCATACATTAATCCCACAACTTAATGCTGGAAATGCCAATAGAATGCTCTCAAGCTCACAAAAAGTTGATTCTGTTCCAATCTTCTTCTCCTACAGGACTTGTCACACTTGTCAATTTTCTCTTGGATTTTCCCTTTTCTTCACAACACTGGAGTTTAGCGTGGATGGTGCTAATCAGAATTGTTTAGCTTGTCAGTCAATTTCTCAGATTTTTCTCTTCTTCAGTGCTCTTCAGTTGTTTGTGAAGCATCCCATTTTGCTTTGTAGGGTATGAAATGGCAAGTAGTGGTGTCCAGGTTTTACATACAAGGAAGAGTATAAAAACAGGAGTAAGATTGCATAAGAATATAAATGTAATGCCTAGATCAATGAAACTCAAACATGATGCAAGACAGTGCTACCAACAACTGTGGAACATACATTTCAGGTTTGCCACCTTACATCTACTGCCTCCCTATCACTCAACTAACATTCTGCACTTGGCTGACTTGTGACATTTTGCAGGTACAGTTATGACTGAAATGGTAATTGTCAGTGTAGGCCGCTTAATGCTACTCCAAGTTTCCAAAACATTGTGTTACTTTATGCCACACTTGGTTGATGTGTGGCAGTAATGTATATTCGAAAAACATGTTACTTTCACTTTTCTTTCAAAGACAGTACTTGCAGGAATATTGTGGGTAGGGAGTGGAAGTTCTGAAGAATTGATGCAGGAAAATTACACTTTGAGGAAGGATCCATCAAAAATAATAATACATTGCGATCTGTGCTCTTCCAGGATATTACACATGGAGTGGTTATTCCATACCAACACTTTGGGACAACCTATCAGTCCCATTTTCAGTGGCCAAGAAGTCCAGCAAGACATTCTTCTTGGACTTCTTGTCCCTTGAAAATGGGCCTGATAGGATGTCCCAAAACATCAGTACAGAATTACCATTCTGAGCCGCATAATATCCGAAAAGAGCACAGATCTCTTCTACATTGTGGCGGAAGCCTGAAATCATGCATAATAATTCACTGTTTTTATGGGCAATTTCTTGGGACTGAAAAAAATGAACCACAGTTGCAGGAAAATGGCAAACATGGGTGTAAAGGATAGAGGTTTCACTGTAGTGACAGACATGCCAAAGATGATACCCTAAATATTTAAGCTGGAACAGGTCAAAGGGCATAAGCCCTAACAGGATTATTATTATTATTATTATTATTATTATTATTGTTGTTGTTGTTGTTGTTGTTGTTGTGGACTCCCCATGAAATAAAATAATGAAGTATAACATTAAACAAATCATTTGATGCACATGGATAACATCAAACGCTTATGGACTTATACAGCAACTTCTGTGCCGTACAGAAACCTTTCCAATGGAGACTGAATAAATTCAAAACGATGGTGTATCCCAAGGAAACCTAGAAACTAAAGGATTTGTGATGGAAAGTGGAGTTATTATTGAACATAAGCAGGAAAAAGAAATGTATAAATATTTGGGTCATCTTCAAGCTCTGCAAATTAGACATAAGACTGTGAAAGAGTGATTGCTTTATACACAAAGAGATTAACAGATATACTAGTGTCACAGTTGAGTGGGAGAAATATATTCAAAGCTATAAATACCTGTGCTGTTGCTGTGTTGACTTATTACACATTCAGAGTGATCTAATGGGCTAAAACCGATCTGGAGGTTGTTCAAATCAAGAAAAGAGTAATTCTTACTAATGTAGAGTCCATCATCCCCAAACAGCTATTGAGTGACTGACTTTGCCTCAAAAGATGGGTGAACGCTCTCTGATAAATATAATGAGATTGTGTGATGAACAAGTGAAGCATCTGCATTGGTCCTTGCAAAAGAAACAAGATTCATCCCTCTACCAAGCAATAACAAAAGGTGATAACGCTTACTCTTACCTACACATATTGCATGCCATGGTTGCTGATATTTCTACCCATGATGATTGTAACAAAGGTACCCGAAGGAAATGGGCCCAAAAAGCACTACACGGCTGTCACCCACACGATCTTTACCAGCAGAATGTTAAAAAGAAGGGGGGAAAAAAAAGGTGCCAGAAACTTTGCCAACTCATGCAGATCTGTTTGGTGAAACTCAAGGATTTATGATCACAGTCTAGGACAGGGTGTCAATACTTTTCAGTACTGCAAACATATTCTGAAAGAACTGGATATTAAAAACTTGCTCACTCACTGCATGGAGGACAGTCCTTGAGAAACTAACTGGGTCTCAGCTAGTCAAGAAATTACATTTTGTGGAACCGAAAGGTTCATTATCGCATTTACGAGTGCCCACTACCTGTCCCTGTCCTGAGCCAAATCAATCCAGTCCATGCCCCAATATCCCACTTCCTGTAGATCCATATTAAGATTATCCTCCCATCTATGCATGAGTCTTCCAAGAGGTCTCTTTTCCTCAGGTTTCCCCACCAAGATCCTGTATACGTCTCTCTTCTCTCCCATACGTGCTACATTCCCCGCCCATCTCATTCTCGATTTTATCACCCAAACAATATTGGGTGAGGAGTACAGATCATTCAGCTCTTCATTATATAGTTTCCTCCATTGCCCTGGCACCTCGTCCCTCCTAGGCACAAATATTCTCCTCAATATACATAAGTTCATATTATGACTTCATCCTGCATTCTGATCTTGAGACATGACCGTGTACTTAGTTTTATCAGCATTTACTTCTAGTCCAGTCTCCTTAATACCCACTATCAAAGCTTCTGCATTTTGCTTTATAGTGTGTACACTTCCAATATATTAACATCATTAGTATAAACCAGAAACTGATGTGTACCATTTAATTGCATACCATCCTGGTTTACCTGAACCCTCCTCATGGCATACTCTAAAGCATAGTTGAAAAGCAATGGTGATAGAGCATCTCCTTGTTTCAAACCATTCCTAATAGGAAAAATATCAGACAAATTCTTACCTACCCAGACTCCACTATACATCTCAGTCAGACACATTTTTATTAGACTTAATGGTTCTGTCTGGGTACCAAACTCAAGGAGAATATTATACAAGACCTCCCTTCTAACTGAATCATAAGCTTTCCTGAAGTCTATAAAGAGCTGATGCACTGCTTTGTTGTATTCCCATTTTTTTCTCAAGTATTTGATGAATGCAGAATATATGGTCAGTTGTTGACCTGTTGCATCAAAATCCACATTGATGATCCCCAATAATTTTCTCTGCATGTGGAGTAAACCTTGAGAGTAGGATGTTGGATAAAATTTTGTATGTAGTTGGCAAAAGTGATATAAATCTATATAATCTATAATTATGACAGTCTGTTTTATCACCCTTCTTATAACTAGGTACAATGATTAATCTGCTCAGTAATTTCTTCCTTATTCGTAACAGAATTAATAAATTTATGGATTTCAGAGTGAATTGTTCTAGCCCCTGCTTTTAATCAATTCTGTTGGTATTCGATCAATACCTGTTGATTTATGTCATATTAACTTTTTCATAGCCATCTCAAATTGAAAGGCACTTAGCTCAGGCACTGTTGGTTCTGCTGTATGTATTTCTGTCTGCCTAACATCACTAACCCCATGTACATTGAATAGCTGAGAGAAATGTTTCCTCCACCTAGCCAAAACACTGAAGGTGTCTGTAACCAAATCACCTTTCTCATCCTTTACTATATTAGTTCTAGGCTGGTAACCCTTCTTAAATCATTGATGTCCCTATAAGAGTCTCTTATTTTTTTTATCTTTCTGTTTGTTTGAAGTTTGTTAACTTTAGCTTTCAGATATTCGTTCTTTTTGTTCCTGAAATTTCTACTATCTTCATGTTTGTCACTGTTTAGATTATCTTATTACTTTGGTTTGGATCCTGTAACCACTGCATGTTAGCCTCCTTCCTTTGATCTAAAAAGTCGTAAACATCTGTCATCAAACAGTGGTGTATGCTGCTTCATTTCGTACAGACCAAGACTCTCTTTAGCTGAAGTTCTGATATTCTCTGCAGTGTGTTTCCAGGCCATATTTATGTCCTAGCTATCATTTAAGTTCTTCAGAGCTGAAAACCTGTTTGAGATCTTAATTTGATACTATTTCCTATCCTCCATCTCATTCAGCTTACTGAGATTAAATCTTTCCTCATAAAACTTCTGTGTTGCTTGTTTCTCTACTGTCAACCTTTCCGTAACATCTGCAACTATAAAATATTGATCAGTATCACAGTAGCTTCCCTGACAGATCGTATATCACGTCTGCTCGAATGCCATCTCCTATTTGTCAATATGCAATCTGGTTGTCATTCTTCCCATTAGTCAGGGACCAAATGTCCTTACGAATGTTTCAGTGCAGAAACTTTGTGCTCTTAACGAACAGATTTTTTAGTGTGGCAAAGTTTACTGTTCTGATGCCATTATCATAACTATCCTGATGTAGACTCTCATTCCCAATTGTTAATTTGAAAATATTCTCTCTCCGCACTTTTGCAATGAAATCTCCTAAAAAAAATTTTCACATGGTACTTAGGAAAATGATAAAAAAAACCTGCTCAAATTCATCGTAAAACCTGTCTTTTGAAACATCCCGTTTCTTCTGACTTTGGTGCATGCACATTCAAAATAATATTACACCAGCAACCTCTGAGAACCATATACGACATCTTGTTACTAAGAAACTCTACTCTCTTAAATTAACTGCTGATATTATTCTGTGGTGTAATAAAAATCCTGTTCCTAATTGATGATTTTCGTTTTCTTTTCCTTAGAAAAAAAATATAATCCCCTGCTGTTACCATGGCCCCTATGTCCCACATAAGTTCCTGTTCACCCACTAAATCTAATTTTATATCTTGCTAATACCCTGGTTGCTGTTGTAAGGGAATATTAGCCATACAGGCTCATAACATTCAACATATCAAATCTCATGTCCCTTTTCAATTGCTTAGGTTGTAGCAAATGATAAGTCCATGTCCGTGGCACCTGTATTTGTTTCGTAACAAGGTCATTTTTTTCGGTGAGGAGTTGTTAGTACCTCACCCAACCCCCAAGCTGGAGGACCACCCCTTGTCTGTCCGTGACTGCTTATTCAATATATTTGCAGCTCTCCTCCATATTAGGGGGTGTTCCTCCATCTGCAGCCTGAGGATGCACCATGCCATGGTGACAGGGACCAACTTACCATGGGAATCTTAATGACATGCATAAAAAAATGTAATTAAGTTTTGGAAACAATACCATTATTGCAGGATTTAAGATTTTAGCACTGACAGACTGTTTCTTGAGACAAAATCATCTAACAAGGATTGTTGACCACAAGTTTGCCCGTACATACAGTTGTACTGAGGATGACTTACTATATTATAGATACATTGGAACAAGTGTTCTAGAAATGATTATTACAGATTTTATTGGAACTGTAGTATTTTAACAGACAAGACCATTGTTCATAACCACGTAATCTTCACAGATAAACTTACCATTATCACATCCTTGATAGGCATAACCATTGTAGACATGCACAACCTGCAAGAAACATGGAACAGAAATGTAACAAGTACCAGGATCTTGCAGTCTTAGAAAAAAACATATGGAAGCAGAGAATACTGTACATTGTTCAAATTATAGTGTCAGCCACAGGAATTATATGGCAAGTGTCTCTTGACTGGTCTACATAAGCTCAACCACATTCTTATATGTATATGCAACTACAAAAGTGTGTTGAACTCACTACTTTTGCCATAGTTTGAAGAGCCTTAACTACCAGTATATGACTACCTATCCTAGCATCAAAATGCCGTAAAGACAAAATGGAATAATAATAATAAAATGAGGCTGAAGGAGAGAAGTAATCTGTGGGATGTCCCATTGCTTAGGCCTTTTTCTCTTTTCTCAGGGATTTCTGATGGATGTTCTTAGATCAGTTTGGGATAGCATATCTGGAACTCAGGGATAAATGGGATCTGCCAAAGAAAGCTTTGGTGGGGTGATTGTGACATAGTGTTTGCTGGTAATGAAAAACAATGCACTCTAATAGTAATGATATATGTTGGAGACATGTCTGTGCGACTGTAAAATTCACTGTGTAAATAGTCACAAAATATTAACACAGTAGGTTTATTATATGGTTTTGCAATTTTGAGTACTGAGATACTTACATGGCTTTCAGCTGGTGGTAACTGACTGCAGTAGTGTCTATACATGACTGTCCCCCTTCAGTGCGCAGATTAATGACTCCTTTCTTATTTCAGTTACAGTAATAGAATTGTGTGGAAGGTAAACTCTGTATACCCTGAATATTAATATCCATCTTAATTCACTCTTAAAAGAACAGCATTCTCGATTATGTACAAAATAGGTTTAACTTAGGAGTCAAACACCTAGCTCTCCAGATACATTGTCTTCTTTCTTTGCTTCTTTCTCTTCAGAGTTTTGATCTTGTTAGTCACACTCTCACATTCTCAGCCAGCATTCCCAACTTGTTGCTCACCTGTTCACTCCAGTCTGTCAATTGTATTTTATAATCCTTCTGTTAGGAGAGATTGGTTGATATGATTTATCCACTGGTACAGCAATCATTCAGTGGGATTCTTCTTTTTCTGCTCTGTATCAGATTATGGTCCCCTGCCAAGAACCATTCTAAATGGAGAATTGTTACACATACCCTTAGATATTCTTATTCAGTACAATGAATACAGATTGTAATTATGAAGTAACTGCTGCAGGCGTGATAATTGTATTAGTTGCTGATTTGTGTTGATGTGTAAGGGATTGCATGCAGCATAGCCTCTCATCATTTTATGGACAGTACTACCAGTTTCCATTTCCAGATAGACTTTATCCACTCCATCATTAGTTAGAACTCAGTACTTGATTATACATGTAAACAGAGGTTTTACTTCTTGCATGATGTAAGGTTGGCCCCATGGAATTTTACTTATGATTTCCATGTGTGACCTCACTTTTCTTCTGTCACCGTTAGATTCTAAGAAAATCTCTCTTTTTATTGTTTACTACAAGTGAAATTTTGTGGAGACATTTGGTACATGGGGTATGTTGTTGTGTGGCAGGAAATTTTGTTTTATTTTGTTGGCATTCTGTAGCATAATAGCAACATCTGTGAAGTGGAGGCTTCTGTCCTTACAAGTGTTTGTCAGTATGTTCAACTGTAATTCTACAATAAACACCAAGACAGCGCACAGTATGCTATGGGGAACAACCATAAGTTTGATATTCATCCTACCTGATTCAACCAGGCTGAGTCTTACATAAACACCTGAAGAAGCTAAGTCTATCCTTCCACATCCCTGAAGTCATATAAACAATGTAGGACATCATAAAGAACAGCCATTATTACATTCTGCATTATTCCTGCCCGACACTATTCCTTGAAAAGACACCCATCCATGATTAACAGCTAAGTAACCTAGAAGTGCTTGAATAGGGAATCTGACATTTCTGGGAATAATGTTGAGGATACGACATATGGCACACAATTAGCTAAGGACGAACAATATTGGGTGTCCCATGAGTTAAGGTTAATACTTCAGAACTAACTCCAGAGATTATTATGAGTCAGAAATGTCATATGCTCATGGGTCCGATCCACAACAGTTACTGAGTTGGGAACAGTTGCATTGTAGCAGATGTGCACGGGTGTGGGCGTACTCATGTGATTGTAACTATGTTATTAGTGAATCAGATAGCAAAGAGGCCAGTCATTTTGTGCTGTGAAAAGTGTGCAGTGGCAAGCAAATGTAAGCATGCCGTTTTCCTACAAAAATTACACCGATTTGCATTTTGTAATGCCACTTTTGCTGTTGAAGAGTTTTGGGAACAATGTCCTCGACCACAGATCCCCAACGGATGTGTTTTCACTTGTGTTCACCAATGCCTATGAGAAAAAGGCTCCTTTCCAAGTGTAAGCTGCCATGCTGAACATCAAGTACAGCAAAATGTAGAAAAAAATGAAAACGTTATTGACATCACACAGCAAAATCCACGCATTATTACATGAAAAATTTTTGCCCTCCTCAGTATTCCGTGCATGAGGTTCTGGTGAATGTTACACACAGTGGGATTGTATCCATACCATATCCAGTGCATTCAGCATCTTCAACCTGCCAGCACAGGTTAGCTGGTTGGAATTCTGCCACTGGATTAATTCTAACCCCCATATGATTCATAACATTTTGTTCACCAACGAGGCCCATTTTACCAATGATGGAATCAACAATACAAGATACTGCCATTAATGGGATCATGATAATCCACATGGAACTGTCGAAAACAACTACCAACATCACTTTTCTGTAAATGTATGGTGTGGTTTCATTGGTGACCACTCATTGGTCCATGCCTTTTCCTGCAATGTCTGGCAGGTGATATTTACACCAACATTCTGCAACATGAACTGCCAGCACTCTTAGAGAACATTCCTCTACAAACACAATGTCAGATGTATCAGCATGATGGAGCGCCCCCTCTTTTCAGTCAGGTAATCAGGCAGAATCTGAATAATTAATTCCCAAACGAATGGTTTGTTTGATGCGGAGCACAGAATTGGCCACCACTGTCACTGGATCTGAACCCATTAGATTACCATGTGAGGGGTTACATGAAAGCTGTGGTGTATGTACGCAAGGTGAACATGAGAGAAGAACTGCTCCAGCGAATTCTCAGCGCTGCAAGAAGCATCAATAGCGCTGCATTGCTTTGTAAGTTTTCAAGTTCTCTGGTCACACAAGTGAGAAAATGTGTCCAAGCAGATGGAGGACACGTTGAGCAACTTGCATGATAGGTAAATGGCGCATCTGTAACGGCTTATCTCAATAAATGCATAATGCTCTTCTTTCCTTTCTAATTTATTTAATGTACTTTAAATACTCATAGCTCCTGAACCATTGTGAATCGGGTGCATGAGAATTAGCTCTTTAATTAAATCCTGAAGTATTGGCCTTAACTCCTGGGACACCCCGTATGTCATACCTTTTTACCTTTCTAACCACAAATCACATTTGATAATATGGATATTATCTATAGATCAGAATTAAGATACTTAGGTATATTATGTATGTGTGTGTGTGTGTGTATCACAGAAACCCTGAATTGGAATGTCCAGGTGAGGTCATTAAGCCCAAAATTGAGTAAAGTATGCTACATTATAGAATCTAAATTAAAGGATATAATGAGCCCTCATATGATAACTATTTATTATGCAAATTTTCATGCATTTCTGAGGTGTACAATAATGTTTTGGGGTGGGGATATTGAAAGTAACAACATATTTAAATTACAAGAAGGGGTTATGTGAATAATTAGTGGTGTTAGTAAACGTGTGTCTTGTAGACATATTTGAGGAATTCAGTATACAACCAGTAATTTGTTTATACGTACCTGAAATAGTATGTTATGTGAAAAAGTACAAAGAATCTGTAGAGCAAAATGTACAAATTCATAACTACAGTATGTGAAGAAAATTGGATCTCCATGCTCACTTCTGCAATGCAAATCTTTTAAGGAAAAGCGTAGTGAATACAGGAATTAGACTTTGTAACAAGGGGTAAGATTACGTAAAAGAATGGACAAGGACAATCTTTTAAATGGGAATTGAGATCCTTTCTGTTACAACATGCATTTTATTCAGTGGACGAATATGTGTCATATAGATAACATTTGGATTGTATTAATATGTGAGATCCATAAGTTGTTATGTCTCAACTGCTTAAATTTTGTATTGCCATTTGTTATATTATATTGGTGGAATATTGATATGAGTTGTGTTCTGTAATTGTAAACTGAAATTGACATGTCTAGTGCCACATGTGACTAAGTGGATGAATGAATAAACTGAACTAAACTAAACCAAACTAAACTAAAATATAATATGTTGTTTTAATTCACCTTTATAATTGAGAATGATCATGCACTGTTAGATCATTCTGCTTTCAGCATAGAATAACACAGTAGAGATTGGAAATATTTGGACATTTTATATAGGTTTTGGCAATATATTATTTTATAATTATACTCTAATAGGTCAGCTGACTTATGACAGTAGTTTTTAATGTAAAAATTAAGTAATGTGTGCTTTGTATTCCACACATTTGGCTGATGATGTTACAGCCTGGCTGAAACATGTATTAGGAATGTTAAACTTACATTGTTCTCCTTATCATATTGTGCAATGTGCTGGTCTTTGTTGTAGGATTACATATACAAGTGCATGACGAATAATGAAAAAATTCAGGACTCCTGATTATAGTTGCTATATCACATGAAAGAGGCATATTTTCCATCTTTTATTGTGCATCTGTTGTTTTTGTACTCTGTATTTCATTGTTTACTGTCAATTCTGTGTTATGTGTGTAATACAGATATGTTCATAGCAGTTATATATATATATATATTGTTACATCTGTGGTCATTTCACTGTCAAGTCTAATTCTACAACAATAATGGCTATGAAAACATGGTTTCTGAACAACTGTACTTCAGATGCAGAGTTGCTGACCAGCACAAGGAATGGGCTTCTCATGTTTGTTCTTCAGTGTGTGCTGTAGATGTTGGGGCTTACTGAATGTGAAATGACAAACTGTAGCCATTTGGTATACCCACTGTTTAGAGGGAACCAGAACACAGCGAGTACACAGATTATATAAAAAATGTAGGAGCCACATAAAAATTATGAAACCAGACTGATGACATGAAGCATGTTACATACTGAGGATCCACAGATACTAGGGACCACCATAAAGCATTTAATTGCCATGACAACCTTGTGCCCAGGATTTGTGTACCCCTGCAAAACACCATACTTCTGAATGCTGTTTTTTGCTTCTGTGATGTTACCTGACACACCTAATAAACCAGTGCTGTATACAGTATCTAAGTTGGCCATTGGTGTTGAGACTGGTGCCACACAACTACCTCAGATGCTAGTCACAGAACCTCTAAGTTGTTCTCAGATGAGACAGAAATTGATTTACATTGTATAGATCATGGCAATGACAATAAAGCATCTGCCTGATTCAGACTGTTTTGCATAGGAAATGTATGATACAGATGTTTCATTTATACACATTTTAATTAACCTGTCTCTGGTTTCATGAGTATACCAAACTCAGTGAGAATGTTATTCAAAACCTCCTTACTGAATCACAGGGTTTCTTGATGTCTGTAAGTAGGTGATGTACTTCCACATTATATTACCATTTTTTCCTCTAAGTGTTTGACAATTGCAGAGTATCTGATTAGTAATTGATCTGTTACATCAAAATCCACAATGATGGTGCCCAGTAATTTTATCTACACCAGGAGTTGATATTGAGAGACTGTTGGTTAATATTTGTAGGTAGTTGACAAGTGATATGCTTCAGTAATTTCCACAAACAGTTTGATCACCTTTCTAATAAATAGGCACAGTAAACGATTTCCTCCACTGATGAAGCAAGTCATCATCATTCCAAATACAATTAACAAATTCTAGTGTCTCAGAAAGGACTGTTTTATCTCGTGACTGGGACATTAACATAACCTTTCTCATCCTTCACTAAATTCAAAGCAACTCTCCTGCAATTCATTGGTAGCTGTATACATGTCTGATATTCTTATTCTTGCTGTTTGTTGCAAGCTTATTGTGTCCCTTAAATGTCTACTGGTTTCACGTCTTAAATACTTCAAAATATCTCCGTCACATTGGATCCTATGTCCATTGCAATTTAAGTTGCCTCTTTTTGAACATTCTTAAACCTTTGACCTCCTGAATCGAAATCTGACACTGGGAAAGCTCTGTGTTGTAGGGTTTCCAAGAAAGGGGCTACTGAAATTTTCTTGATTTGGAAAAACATATATAATTTTAATGTTCTTGAGTTCAGGAGAAAGGTGTAAACTCACAGAAATTCGGGTTAATTTAGGGTTTTTATGTATTTATATATTTTATTTATTTATTACTGTAAAACATTATCAGTGACTTTCCTCTTTTACTCTACAAAGTTAGAATAAACAAAAATTTCCTACCAAACACACAGTTCCTCTGATTCGATGTACACTTTATCTTCTCTAGTATGTAACTGGAGTTCTCTTTCCTGTTGCCAGCATTGCTGGTCTTGTTAGCATATTTCTGTAGTGGAGGTATCTTGGTTAAATCACTCACCATGCTTGTCAGGGTCATCTCCAAGGGCTTTGAAAAAAGTCCCCATGACTGTGAAGGAAGTGAAGGTTGAGTGACATGTTGCACCCCATAATTTTGAAGGTTGCAAGCATATTTTCAACAAGTGTCCTATAGGAGAAGAAAGAACCAACGGATGACACAAGTACAGATGTTTATTCACTTTTTGCTCAACATGTTTCGGGCATAAT
>Ga0209628_10000938_pt1 | contig 18347 bp, 12 predicted proteins | sample TergutCu122P4_FD_187285 | JGI IMG/M metagenome (GOLD analysis project Ga0209628, IMG submission 187285) | Cubitermes ugandensis P4 segment gut microbial communities from Kakamega Forest, Kenya - Cu122 P4 (SPAdes) (version 2) | ecosystem: Host-associated > Arthropoda: Insects > Digestive system...
TAAAAGCAATACTTTCAACGGAAAGTTGATGGTTTATATCCAAAATGTAAAGGCGTTGAATGAGTTAATCGAAAATTTATTAAAAATAGACCAGGTAGAAAAAGTAGAGCGCATTGCGCCGGAATAATAAGGTATTTGGCTCAAAATTTACATTTTTTTTGCGATTCCATTATTAACCATCAATTTCAATACAAAACCGGTTCGTGCGGGCAAATATAGTCTTATATGCGGTGTTCCGTTTTTTAAAAATGTGTTGTAAATAATTGTTTCGTCAATATTTCCAAAACCGCCAAACGCTTTTGCATCTGTGTTTAACACAATCTGATATGCACCTTCCTGGGCGTAAAGTTCGTAACCGGTGTAAGAATTTTCAGGGCTAAGGTTGTAGGCAAACAGTGCCCCATTTCGCAAATAGGCTAAAACTTGCGCGCCATTGTCCTGCACAATAACCTGCGGCGATGTTTCCAAGATTCTATTTTGTTCTATGCAATGAATCATGGCGGCGTCGAAGTCATTCAAATATTTGTATTTCAAAGTATTGTCATCGGATAAATGCCATAGGCGGCGAGCGTACTTAAACGACCAGTTGTTTCCTTCGCGGGGAAAGTCAATCCATTCCGGATGTCCAAACTCATTGCCCATAAAATTAAGATACCCGCCCTGCGAGAGCGACAGGGTGAGCAAGCGAATCATTTTGTGCAACGCAACTCCTCTGTCCACCAGCAAGTTTTGACTTAAAACCGCCATATTGGTGTACATCTCTTTGTCTATCAGTCTAAAAATGATGGTTTTATCGCCCACCATGGCCTGGTCGTGGCTTTCTGCATAACTTACGGTTTGCTCTTCCTTGCGCTTGTCGGTCAATCTGAAATAGATATCTCCCGGCTTCCACTGCTCATCCGGACACTCTTTGATGAGTTTGCACCAATAATCGGAAATTCCCATAGACATCCGAAAATCGAAGCCAATTCCACCTTTTGCAACAGGAAATGCCATGCCGGGCATGCCGCTCACATCTTCCGCTATAGTAATAGCATTGGGATTCACCTCCTTAATTAATTTGTTTGCTAACGTTAGATATACAATGGCATCTTCATCTACATTGTCATCAAAATATTGCTTATAGTTCACAAAATCAACACCAATGCCATGGTTCCAATAACTCATGCTGGTAACTCCGTCGAAGCGAAATCCGTCAAATTTAAACGTTTCTAACCAATATTTCAAGTTAGAGAGCAGAAACAGCACTACATCGTTTTTTCCATAGTTAAAACACCGAGAATCCCAAACGGGGTGGTATCCTTTGTTACCGGAATGGAAATAGAGGCTGTCGCTGCCGTCGAAGAGACTTAACCCCTCTTTGGTGTTGGAAACGGAATGAGAATGCACCACATCTAAAATCACAGAAATACCCAATCCGTGCGCGGTATCTATCAGTTCCATCAACTCTTCCGGAGTACCGAATCGCGCTGAGGGTGCAAAAAAATTAGCCACCTGATAACCAAACGAGCCGTAATAGGGATGTTCCTGAATGGCCATCAATTGTATGGTATTGTAACCCAATTTGTGAATTCGTGGCAACACATATTCTTTAAATCGCCAATATGTGTTAATCTCTTCATTTTGAGACGACATGCCGATATGCGCTTCGTAAATAAGCGGGTTTTTCGGTTTTTCCGGTTGTGGATTTTTCCAAAGATATGGTTTTTCGGGTTCCCAAACTTGAGCCGAATACACTTTGGTAACCTCATCCTGCACTACGCGTTGGGCATGTGATGGCAACCTTTCATCTGCGCCGGTTTCCCACACCATCCACAACTTATACAGGGCACCATGCTTTAAAAAAGAGAGAGGTAGTTGAATCTCCCAATTGCCGTTGCCAAGCGGTTTCAGCGCGTACTGTTCCATAGGTTTCCAATAAGAAAACTCGCCCATAATGAAAATTTGTTTGGCATTGGGCGCTTTCTCCCGAAAAATCCAATGGGTATTTGTTTTAAACAAACCATAATGCAAATGATTGTTTACCAAAACTTTTAAAGAGGTTTTGCCATCGGTAAATTCCAACTCACGAATTTTTGCTCTCTCGGCGCGGCGTTTTAAGATAAAACCATAAGGCTTCAGCCAGGGGTCTATGTCAATTAAGGGGAGTGTTTTCATAGTATTGTATTACATTATCATTACCACCATCCAATAGATAAATCCCGCAGGAACGGCTATAAGCATAGAGTCAATTCTATCTAAAACTCCGCCATGTCCGGGAAGAATAGAACCACTATCTTTTTGATTTGCCATTCGTTTTAGCATGGATTCAGCAAAATCACCTCCCGTTCCTGCGACGATTATGAGAAAAGTAAATCCCATCCAAAGATAATAATTGGAGAAAATACTATTTTGAAAATAGGGAATATGACTCAAGAAACAACCGGCAATCGTGGTGGTTATTAGCCCTCCGAAGAACCCCTCCCAACTTTTTTTCGGAGAGACTTTGGGAAACATTTTATGCTTTCCTAATAAAGACCCAAAAACGTATGCTAAGGTGTCGTTTAAACATAGAATAATAAAAAGCGCTACTACTATATTTGTGGCATTCTGTAAAATACACCAATATTGTAGCAAGAAAAGTGGCAGTATAATCCAAACAATGGGTAAAATCCACCTCCTGAAAATATGCTGTGCGGTATTTTTTGATGGAGGGAGTTTTTGTATCAAATTAAAAAATTCAAATAAGGCAATACAAAGAAAAATAGAGAAAACGGCAACAAGCGCCCATTCCGAAAAAAAGAACGCGAATCCTAAAATCAATAGGTAAGCGATACCTGTAATGGTTCGGGTAACGAGCGTTTTCATCGTCTTATTGAATTAAGAGTAAGATAAAACGGGGTTGGGTAAGGGAATAATTTTCTTCACCTTTGTCGGATACCGGATTTGTTGGGGTAATTATTTCTACAAAATCATAAAGTGCTCCTTGGTTTTTTTCCTGTTGCTGTGCAAAAGCCCCTTTTAAATCAAGTACTAAATTTTTCTCAAAGGCAACCACAATAATATTTTTCGCAATATTTCTGATGGAAGGATAAAGTGAATACTTTTGCGTAAACAACATACTTCCTGTTCTTGCAAGAAGCATGTCGGCATAAACAATGGCAACATCTACTTGTTGCTGGCTGTCAACGCAGGTGATAAAGTTCAAGTTTCTTTTGGTAAGTTTCGGAGAAAGAGAATTATTGGTATTAAGGATGGTTGTATAGTGTTGTCCAACAATGATTTTATGTAAAATATCTACAAAATTATTTCTATCGCAATTGATAAATTTTCCTCCAGCCATTCTAAAATTTTGAACAAATTCAGCAACTAAACTCTTTGGTTGTGCAAAGGGGTCGGCGTGAATATCAATGTAGGGATATTTACTTGTACTTTTTTGCGTGAGGGCATGCCGAATTTTTCTTCGCATGTTCTCTTTTGAAGTAGTGTTTAGGGTGTCAAAAGTAACTTTTGGGCTCATTAGGCTAATATTTCCGGTTGGTGTTTTCGTTTTCCAAAAATTGTTTCCAAATCTTCGGCAAAGATAACTTCTTTTTCAATAAGAATTTCTGCCAATTGATTTAATTTTTCTCTGTTCTCTGTTAACATCTCTTTTGCGCGTTGGTATGCCGATTCAATGAGTTTACTTATCTCTTCATCAATTTGTTGTGCTGTTTTTTCGCTGTATGGTTTTGTAAGCGAATATTCTTGTTGGCCGGTAGAGTCATAAAAACTGATATTTCCTATTTTATCATTCAATCCATAATACACAACCATGGCAAACGCCTGTTTGGTAACTTTTTCCAAATCGCTTAGCGCACCGGTAGAAATTTTGCCGAATGCCACTTCTTCGGCAGCACGACCACCCAAGGTAGCCGTTAGTTCATCTATCATCTGCTCAGTGGTTGTAATGTGTCTTTCTTCGGGCAAGTACCAGGCTGCGCCGAGCGACTTCCCGCGCGGAACAATGGTAACTTTTACCAAAGGTGCAGCGTGTTCCAACATCCAACCTACTGCAGCGTGTCCTGCTTCGTGGTAGGCAATTACTTTCTTTTCTTCGGGCGACATCATGCTTCCGCGTCTTTCCAAACCGCCTACAATTCTATCAATGGCCGCCAGAAAATCTGCTTTCTCTACGGTCTTTTTGCCATTTCTTGCCGCTATCAGTGCCGACTCGTTGCACACGTTGGCAATATCTGCTCCGGAAAAACCGGGGGTTTGTTTGGCAAAATACTCTAAATCTACTTCAGGGCTCAGTTTTAAGTTTCTAACATGCACTTCAAAAATCCCTTTTCGTTCTTTGGCGTTAGGAAGTTCCACATGAATTTGCCGGTCGAAACGGCCTGCGCGCAACAAGGCTCTGTCTAAAATGTCGGCTCTGTTGGTGGCTGCTAAAATAATAACGCCGGCGTTTGTGGAAAAACCATCCATCTCTGTAAGCAGTTGGTTAAGTGTGTTTTCACGTTCATCATTAGCGCCGGAGATGGCGTTTCTACCTCTGGCACGACCAATAGCGTCAATTTCATCTATAAAAATGATGCAGGGGGCTTTCGATTTGGCGGTTTGGAAGAGGTCGCGAACACGGGAAGCACCAACGCCCACAAACATTTCCACGAAATCGGAACCGGAAAGAGAAAAGAAAGGCACTTTGGCTTCGCCGGCAACGGCTTTTGCCAACAAAGTTTTGCCGGTTCCGGGAGGACCAACAAGCAACGCACCCTTGGGAATTTTTCCACCCAATTCCGTATATTTTTTTGGATTTTTTAGAAAGTCAACAATCTCCTCTACTTCATATTTGGCACCTTCCATGCCGGCTACATCTTTAAAAGAGGCACCATTATTACTTTTGCTGTCAAACAGTTGCGCTCTTGATTTTCCAATATTGAAAATACCTCCGGGGCCTCCGCCGCGAATCCCTCTGAAAGAAGAAATTAAAAATACCAATAGCATACCCATTAATAGAAGCCAAAAAATTTCTACGCCCCATGCTTTACTTGTATCTTGTTTTATATCAAAAATATAATCATTTCTAACTTTCTTTTCATCTGCATTGGGGTCTGCTTTTAAATAATCTTGAACCGCTCTCTCTTGAATCTCTTTTAGATTGGCATTAAAAACACTATAATCGGCAACGGTAATAAAAAAGTGAGGGCCTTTAAGATTCTTTTCACGAAATTTTTCAAATTCCGCTTTCGTTTTTACCGACCTCTCTTTCAAAAAAATGTCAACCTTACTATCTTTTTGAACATAAAGTACGGATTCAATATCTTTGTTCAAAATTAAACGTTCTAATTTTGTCGTACCAATCTCCTCTCTTATGGTGGATGAACCGGGGTTTTGAACAAAAAACAACAATCCTACAATAGCAATAGCATAGAGCCACAGGTAGTTGAATTTCGGCTGCTTTTTCTTATTATTTGGCTGTGTTTGCGTCTTTTTTTTCTGTACTGAATCTTTTTGGGGCATATCAAATATATTATCGCTAAATGCTTACAACGTAAAAAATACTGTTTTCGTTTTTCGTGGGCAAAAATAAAAATTATTTAAAGTTAGCAATACCTTTAATACATCTTCGTTATATTATGGTGTTTATATTTCTAAAACAGTAACAGGCATGATGATTAATATACCCAACCCTGTCATTACTTTAAAAAACATTGACATCTACCAAAGAAAGTTAATGATTTTGCATAATATTTCGTTAACCATCCATAAAGGTGAGTTTGTGTATTTAATAGGAAAAACGGGTACCGGTAAATCTTCCATCCTTAAACTTTTAATTGCCGACGAAAAAGTGCACGGTGAACAGGCTGAAATTGTTGGTTTTGACCTGAAAAAAATAAAAACAAAACAGATCCCCTATTTACGCAGAAGGTTGGGAATTATTTTTCAAGATTACCAACTGTTAGCCGAAAAAACAGTGTTTGAAAATTTGGACAATGCGCTGAAAGCCATCGGTTGGAAATCGAAAAATGAACGCTATGATAGAGTGATGAAAGCGTTGGAAATGGTAGGTTTAAGCACCAAACACTTTAAATATCCCCACCAACTTTCCGGCGGGGAGCAGCAAAGTATTTGTATTGCCCGTGCACTGCTCAACGACCCGGAACTCCTAATTGCCGACGAACCCACAGGAAATTTAGACCCCATTACCTCTGAAGAGATTTTCCAAATCTTTCATCATATTAACCAAAAAGGAACTACCGTCTTAATTGCTACCCACGACTTTATGATGATTGACAAGTTCCCCTCCCGCTCGCTACTGATTGAAGATGGTAAAATTTTAGATTCAGGCTTATGATTTCTGTCCTTATTCCTGTTTATAATTTTAATGTGGCTAAATTAGTGAAAGACTTGCATGCCCAACTTAACTATGCCAATGTAATATTTGAAATTATTTTGGGGGATGATGCTTCTACCCAACAATATAACAATGAAAAACTGACAGACCTGTCGGGAGTTACCTATTTCTCTTTGTCCGAAAATATTGGAAGAGCCAAAATAAGAAACCTGTTGGTGGAAAAGGCAAATTTCCCGTTTTTACTATTCATGGATTGCGATGCCGCTGTTTCATCTTCTTTATATATAAACAATTATATTGTTGAAATATCAAGGAATGTGGCGCCCGTGTGCATTATTGGCGGAGTGGCCTATCGAAAGCAAAAACCAAACCCAAAATATTATCTTCGATGGTATTACGGAAAAAAACGTGAATCTACGGATGCCGATATCAGAAACCAAAAACCATACAAATCTTTTACCTCCTTTAATGCCGTGTTCTCTAAATCAATTTTCGATTTGGTAAAATTTGATGAGTTGTTTTCTACCTACGGAAATGAAGATACTTTTTTTGGTAACCAACTAAGAAACACGAAAATTCCTGTTATTCACATTAATAACCCATTATATCACGACGGTTTGGATTCTAATGAAGAATATTTGTTTAAAGTGGAAACCTCTATTGATAACTTGATTACGCTATTACATTCAAAAAAATTGGATGCTAATTTTATCAATGAAAACCGTTTGCTGAACACCTATTTCTTTTGGAAAAAATTAAAAACAATCCCTTTACTTCGGCAGTTTTATAAAATTTACCTACCAAATATTAAACAAAGAATTTTAAAAAAACCCTCTGTTTTTTGGTTAGATGTTTATAAATTAGGCTATTTAGTGTTAAATATGTAAATGAAACGCATTATTATTTCGGTAACCAACGACCTGTACAGCGACCAGCGGGTATTAAAAGTTGCTCACACTTGCTGCAACAACGGTTTTGATGTGCTGGTGCTTGGAAGAAAACGAAAAAACAGTATTCCATTAAACTTACCGTTTAAATACAAATTATTTCAACTTTGTTTTAACCGTTCTGCGCTCTTTTTTGCAGAATATAATATTAGGCTGTTTTTTGTGTTGCTTTTTTCAAAAGTAGATATTTTGTTGTCGAATGATACGGACAGTTTGCCGGCAAATTTTTTAGTAAGCAAAATTAGACGAAAAAAATTGGTTTTCGATGCGCATGAATGTTTTCCCGAACTGCCCGAATTAGCACACCGTCCAAAAATAAAACGTATATGGGAAAAAATTGAAGACCGGATTTTCCCGACTCTAACCCATTGTTATACTGTATGTCAATCTATTTCAGACTATTATAATCAAAAATATAATATCTACATGAAAGTAGTGCGAAATGTTCCCTATCGTTCAAAATATGTTGGAGAAAAACTACTTGATTATCCCGGTAAAAAATTAATTATCTATCAAGGAGCTTTGAATGTGGGGCGCGGGTTGGAATGGATAATTGATGCGATGCCCCTTGTTGAAAATGCCGTTTTCGTAATTATTGGCGACGGTATAATTACTAACGAGTTGAAAGAGAGGGTTAACCAACTACAACTCAATGAAAAAGTGTTCTTACTTGGCCGTATTTCGGGCGCAACGTTGTATAAATATACCCCCTCCGCTGATTTAGGAGTTTGTTTGTTGGAAAACAGAGGATTAAATTATTACTATTCGCTACCCAACCGAATTTTTGATTACCTGCATGCCGGTGTGCCCGTTTTGGCAACAGATTTTCCTGAAATTGCAAATATTGTTCACCATTACAACACCGGAATCCTCATTAACCGCTATGAACCGGAATATTTGGCAGAAGTGATTAACGAATTTTTTAAAAAAGAGTTTGACACCACCCACTTCGGTGGAATTGCTGAAAAATTTTGTTGGGAGAATGAAGAAAAAATATTGCTGGAAATACTCATTTAATATAACGTTATAAATACATTAATGCAACTAACACACATTGAACATAATAACATTGACCTCCAAAAATGGAATACGTGTATAAAAAATGCCTGTAATTCGTTAGTGTATGCCGAAAGTTGGTATTTGGACATCGTTTCACCGAGTTGGGAGGCCCTAATTTTGGGAGATTATGAGTATGTGATGCCATTGCCCGTAAAGCGAAAATTTGGAATTCCATTTTTAGTACAACCACCTCTAACACAACAACTTGGTGTTTTTTCTAAAAATATTATTGAGGATAATATGATTGAACAGTTTATTAAAGAAATACCCTACCGAAGTTATCATTTGAATTTTAATGAACAAAATCCGCTACGAAAAGGAGCGTTACAACCCAATTTCGTATTGAACTTAAACAAAGATGAGCAAACTATTATTTCAAAATACTCAACGAATACAAAACGAAATATTAAAAAAGCGAGGCAGAGTAATATTGAAATAAAAACAGATCTATCGGCAAAAGAATTTTTAACGTTTTACTGTTCTACAAAAAAGAACTATCCTGTTGATCCGGAAGCGAAAGTGAAAAAATTGATTGAAGAATCTTTTAAAAGAGAAAAAGCCACACTCTACGGCGCATATAATGTTAAAAATGAGTTAGTTTCTACCCTTTGCCTACTACACTCACCGCAGCGTTTAATTTATTTGCTGCCGGTTTCAAATGAGGAAGGGAAGGAGCGTTTGGCTATGTTTGGAATGGTGGATAAAATTATTCAAGATTATTTGAATAGCAATTTTTTATTAGATTTTTATGGCTCTAATGTTAAAAGTATTGCACGTTTTTACGAGAGTTTTGGTGCTGAAATTAATTACTATTATACAATAAAACATTGGAGTATTAATGATTGGATAACACGTTTTTGTTTTTGGAAATAAAAAAATGAATTTGATTAATTTACAGCAAATTATCACAAGAAAAAAAATTATAGTTCCGTTTTACCACACGGTAGCCGAGCAGCCATTGCCCCATATCAAACATCTTTACCGGATGAAAACAGTTGAGGAGTTTCAAAAAGATTTGGATTTTTTGTTAAAATACTTTGAACCGATTGATATTGAAACACTTTATCATTTACACATCCATAAAACCGTTCCTAAAAAACCTGTTTTTCATTTAACTTTTGATGATGGGATGAAAGAGATGTACGACATTGTTGCACCCATTTTAATAAAGAAGGGAGTTCCTGCTACTTTTTTTGTAAATTCAGCATTTGTAGATAATAAAGTGTTGTTTTACAGACATAAAGAGAGTTTGGAGTGTGAAAATATTTCTATTGATGAGTTTTTAGAAAAGGAAAAGCCCTATTTAACTACCGAACAAATTAAAGATTTGAGCAAGCAAGGTTTCTCTATTGGTGCGCACAGCATTGACCATCCTTATTATTATCAAATTCCTTTTGATGAACAATTGCGCCAAACCCGTGAAAGTTTAGACTTTGTTTCTTCTATTCTAAATCAAAAATTGAGACTGTTTGCATTTCCCTTTACTGATTATAATGTTTCTAAACAATTTTTTAATGAAATAGAACCGGATGTTGATTTATGTTTTGGCACCGCCGGTTTAAAAAATGATGAAAATCCATTTAACATTCAGCGTATTGCCGGAGAAACAAGAACGTTTAAATCTTTTGAGGTTATTTTGTTGAAAGCGTATTTAAAATATTGGGTAAAGTTTTTTTTGAAGAAGAATACTATCTGTCGCAATTAGTTTTTTGTATATTTTCGCAATAATTTTTAAAACTTTTTTTATGATGAAAAAATTTCCCTTTTTATTATTATTTGTTTGTTTTTCAACTTATTTGTTTGCTCAAGACATTATTATTACCAAAGAGAATGAGCGTATTGAAGCAAAGATTTTATTTGAATATGATGCAGTTATCAAGTATGCGCTTTTTAACGACCCTGAGGGTACTGCCCTGCTGATTGCTAAATCAAAAATTAAAACCATTACTTATGAAAACGGAGATGTTGTAAGTTTTGAGCATATTACGACCAACACTGCCAAATCGAATGTGATTTCTAACAATAATGTAAATGAAAACGAGATTGTTAGAGCAAGTACCGAAAAGATATTCAAAAATGTAATCCGATTTAAGCCTTTGGTAACTATTATGGGTATTTTTGTGGGTGGATTTGATATGGAGTTGCAATATGCGCGATACCTAACTAAAGCACTTGCCATTCCTGTGGATGTAGAAATTGGATATTTAGCAGGAATTTCAGCTTTCGCTCTTATGACAGGAATAGAGGGAGTGCCTTTACAACATCGCCAAAAAAGCGGACTTTTTCTTAATGCCCTTGCCGGTTTTATAGTTTTGAACGCTCCTCCTTATCAGGCCATTGGGTTTTTAGCGAATCCTAATGTTGGTTATCAACTTATGACAAAAAAAGGATTTGTGTTCAATGCTGCTATAGGACCGGAGTACAATGGTATAACAAAAAAATTTAGAGCCAGAATTACCTTGGATTTTGGATTTGCCTTTTAGAATATTTTCTCTTTTGTTATGTAATTTTTTACTCACTTTTTTTTCTATATTCGCGCCGCGAAATAAAAATCGGACTTTATTCGCTAAAGTCCTGAAAGGACGACACTTTATTAACCGTAGATTTTAATCTACGGCACAGAAACAAACAATAATTAACACCAAACAATAAAAGTTATGGCAGACAAAAAATTCTTATCCTGCGATGGAAATTACGCAGCAGCCCACGTGGCTTACATGTTTAGCGAAATAGCCGCTATCTATCCGATAACCCCAAGTTCCACAATGGCAGAGTATGTGGACGAATGGTCGGCTTACGGACGCAAAAATATTTTCGGAGAAACCGTAAAAGTAGTAGAAATGCAATCGGAAGCCGGTGCAGCCGGCGCGGTGCACGGCTCTTTGCAAGCCGGCGCGCTCACCACAACATTCACCGCCTCGCAAGGCTTGTTGCTGATGATTCCGAATATGTACAAAATTTCCGGAGAACTGCTTCCGGGCGTTTTTCACGTTTCCGCACGCTCTTTGGCAGCACAGGCGTTGTCTATTTTTGGCGACCACTCAGACGTGATGAGTACCCGCCAAACCGGATTCGCTATGCTGGCAACCGGCTCCGTGCAAGAGATTATGGACATTGCTCCCGTGGCGCACCTCGCCGCTATCAAATCAAGAATGCCGTTTTTGCACTTCTTCGACGGCTTCAGAACCTCTCACGAAATGCAAAAAGTGGAAGCATCCGACCAAGATGCCATGAAAAAGTTGGTGGATTTTAAAGCCTTGCAATCTTTCAGAGATAACGCTTTAAATCCCGAACATCCGGTTACGAGAGGTACCGCACAAAACCCCGATATTTATTTTCAAACTCGCGAGTTGCAAAATAAATATTACGATGTACTTCCCGACATCGTAAATGAATATATGCAAGAAATCAGCAAAATTACCGGCAGAAAATACGCTCCGTTTACTTTCTACGGCGCACCCGATGCTACGGAGGTGGTTATTGCAATGGGTTCAATTACAGATACTTTGAAAACGATTGTGGATAAATTGAATGCGGAAGGTAAGAAAGTAGGATTGGTTTCAGTTCATCTGTATCGTCCGTTTTCCGTTAAATATTTGGGAGCGGCACTTCCGAAAACCACAAAACGTATCTGCGTTTTAGACAGAACTAAAGAACCCGGCGCCAACGGAGACCCACTTTATCTTGATGTGGTTGAAGCATTTGCTTCTTGCAAAGAGATTCCAACCGAAAATAAACCTTTGATTATCGGCGGTCGCTACGGATTGTCTTCAAAAGATACCACACCGGCTATGATGTTGTCTGTTTTCCATAATTTGGCAGCAGATGAACCGAAAAATCAGTTTACGATTGGTATTGTGGATGATGTTACCCACAAATCCTTACCGTTGTTGCCCGAAATTTCCGTGTTGCCCAAAGGCACTTTTGAGGCTAAATTCTACGGCTTGGGTGCAGACGGCACAGTGGGAGCCAACAAAAACTCTATCAAAATTATTGGAGATAACACCGATAAATATTCGCAGGCTTATTTTGCTTACGACTCAAAAAAATCGAGCGGATTCACCTGTTCGCACTTACGCTTTGGTGATGAGCCGATTAGAGCGCCTTATTTGGTAGGCACGCCCGATTTTGTCGCCGTGCACGTTCCTTCATATTTTGAAAAATACGATACTTTGAAAGGTTTGAAAAAAGGCGGCACTCTACTCTACAACTCCTTATGGGATGTAGAAGAAACCAAAAAACGTTTGCCCGATTATGTAAAAAAATATTTGGCTGAAAACAACATCAGTATGTATATCATCAACGCTACGGAGTTGGCAGGAAAAATTGGGTTGGGCAACAGAACCAATACCATTCTTCAATCGGCGTTTTTCAAAATTTCCGGAGTAATTCCTTACGAGTTGGCGGTTAAAGAGATGAAAAAAGCGATTGAAAAAACCTACGGACGTAAAGGCGGAAAAGTGGTAGAGATGAACAATGCCGCTGTGGATGCCGGTGCCGACATCACGAAAGTGGAGATTCCGGCAGAATGGGCAAAAATTGAAATCAAGAAAGAAGCCGACACCCGCGATATTCCCGAATTTATCAAAAATATTATGGAACCAATGACGGCGCAAAAGGGTGATACCCTTCCTGTTAGCACATTCTTGGGCTACGAAGACGGAACATTTCCGGCCGGCACAACCGCTTACGAAAAACGCGGTATTGCCATCCACGTTCCCGAATGGTTACCCGAAAGTTGTATCCAATGCAACCAATGCGCACTCGTTTGTCCGCACGCTGCCATTCGTCCTTATTTGTTAAATGAACAAGAACTGAAAGGCGCCCCCGACGGAACAAAAACCTTAGTAGCACAAGGAAAAGAATTTGAAGGATTGCAATTCCGTATGCAAGTTTCTGCGTTAGACTGCTCCGGTTGCGGCAACTGCGCCGACGTGTGTCCTTCTAAAACCAAAGCGTTAGAGATGAAATTGTTAGAATCTCAATTAGCGGAGGTTGAACGTTTTGAATATATGGAAAACAAGGTTTCCTACAAAGACCATTTGATTAACAAAGCAGCGAATATCAAAAACAGTCAGTTTGCACAGCCGTTGTTTGAGTTTTCCGGCGCGTGTATCGGTTGTGGCGAAACGCCTTATATTAAAACCATTACGCAACTGTTTGGCGAGCAAATGATGATTTCCAATGCCACCGGTTGTTCCTCCATTTACGGCGGCTCGGCTCCGGCAACGCCTTACTGCAAAAACAAAAAGAGCGGTTTTGGTCCGGCATGGGCAAACTCATTATTTGAAGATAATGCAGAGTATGGCTTCGGTATGGCGCTTGCAGTGAAACAATTACGCAATAGAATTGAGCGTTTTATGAAAGAAGCCATGGAATCTTGTAATAAATGTACCACAGAAATAAAAGCATTATTCCAAGAATGGATTGACAACAAAAACAGTACGATAGAAACGCAACGCATTGCTAATAAATTGATTCCGATAATGGAAAATTGCGATTGTTACTATTGCAAACAGATTTTGGATTTGAAACAGTATTTGGTAAAAAAATCACAGTGGATTTTTGGCGGAGACGGCTGGGCTTACGACATCGGCTTCGGCGGCTTAGACCATGTATTGGCAGCAGGTGAAGACGTGAATATTTTGGTAATGGATACCGAAGTTTACTCCAACACAGGAGGTCAGTCTTCAAAAGCAACACCGGCGGGCGCAGTGGCTAAATTTGCTACTTCCGGTAAAAAAATCCGCAAAAAAGATTTGGGTATGATTGCCGCCTCTTACGGCTATGTTTATGTGGCACAAGTGGCAATCGGCGCATCGCAAACTCAGTGGTTCAAAGCGTTGAAAGAAGCGGAAGCGTTCAACGGTCCATCCATTATTATAGCATACTCTCCCTGTATTAGCCACGGACTCAATTTGGGCATGGGCAAAACCCAATACCAGCAAAAATTGGCAGTGGAAGCCGGTTATTGGCAACTTTGGAGATACAACCCCGATTTAGAATTGGAAGGCAAAAATCCGTTCATCCTTGACAGCAAAGAACCGGATTGGAGCAAATTCCAGGATTTCTTAAAATCGGAAGTACGATTTGCCTCATTAATCGGCACCTTCCCCGAAGAAGCGGAAATGTTGTTCATAGCTTGTGAAGAAAATGCGAAGTGGCGCTACGAACAGTATAAAATGCGGGCAAAATAGAAGATTAAAGTAAAAAATCTTCAAATTTTTCTCAATTTATTACTTTTGGAACTTTTGATAGCTTCAATTTTTCTCCAACATAAACCAAAATTAATATGTCCCAAATTTTTTCCCCCTGCCAAATTGGTCCCATTGAACTTCGCAACCGAACTATCCGCTCGGCGGCTTTTGAAAATATGTGCAAAGACAACAACCCTACGGAGATGTTGTACGATTACCACACGGCTGTTGCCCGCGGCGGAATTGGAATGACCACCGTGGCTTATGCGGCGGTGAGTAAAAGCGGCGTGTCGTTCAACGGACAACTTTATATGCGGGATGAAATTGTGCCGGAGTTGAAAAAACTTACCGATGCCATTCATAAGGAAGGCGCGAAAGCAGCCATCCAATTGGGGCATTGCGGAAATATGACCCATTGGTACACCTGCGGACAAATGCCGGTGGGAGCTTCCGGCGGAATCAATATCTACTCCCCTACCATTGCACGCGCCATGAATATTGATGAAATTTATTCAGCAGTGTCTGATTTTGGAAATTCGGTGCGGCTTGCCAAAAGAGCCGGCTTCGACTGTGTAGAGATTCATGCTGGGCACGGCTACCTCATCAGTCAGTTTTTGTCGCCTTATACCAACAAAAGAAAAGACAAATTTGGCGGTTCGCTCGAAAATCGTATGAAATTTATGAAAATGGTGATGACTAATGTGATGAAAGCCGCCGAAAACGATATGGCTGTAGTGGTGAAAATCAATATGTACGACGGTTTTAAAGGCGGATTAACGATGGAGGAATGTTTGACGGTTGCCAAAGAATTGGAAAAAATGGGAGTTCATGCGTTGGTACTCTCGGCAGGCTTTGTGAGCAAAGCACCGATGGAAATTCTGCGGGGCGCCATGCCGCTGAAAGCGCTAACCTACTATATGGATACCCTCAGTTTTTGGTGGCTCAAAATAGGAATTGGTATAGTGGGCAGATGGATGATTCCGACTGTGCCCTACAAAGAAGCCTACTTTTTAGAACCCGCCAAAGTGTTTAGAAAAGAGTTGAAAATGCCGTTGATCTATGTGGGCGGCGTTCTTTCCAAAGCAATAATGGAAGAAGTTCTAAATGAAGGATTTGTGGCTTTTCAGTTGGCACGCCCTCTTATTCACGATACCGATTTTATTAACAAAATTAAAACAGGAGAAATAGAAAAAAGCGAATGCAAACACTCTAATTATTGCATCGGCAGAATGTACTCCATTGAAATGAAATGCCACCACTGTGTAGAAAAATTACCGAAAAAACTACGAAAAGAAGTAGAGAAAAATGAGAAGATGTGGGGATGAGATGATGAGATGATGAGGTGATTTATTGTTTTACCACTTTTTTCATCAAAATTCCTTGTCCTGTAGTTATTTTAATAAAATAGATTCCTGATGATAAATTAGATATATCCAAACCCCATTCTGCTTCGTGTCTTCGCGCCTTTATGCTTTCGTGTCTTTTACCGTAAACATCAAAAACTTCAACACTTTGAACTTTTGAACTATTGAACTCTTGAACTCGTAGTTCTCCCGTCGTTGGATTCGGGTAAATTCGTAATTCGTCTTTCGTAATTGCTTTAATACCAATCTCTTCAATAGTTTTAAAGATGGCTGCCATACTTTCCGGAGATGCCAAATGAGTATCGGTTTCTGCCATACGTTGTGTAAAACTGTAGGCAGAATCGGACATCAGTTCGCTGAATACAGGAGAATTTTGCCAATCACCGCCGTCCATACGATATTCATAACCCTCAACCGCAACGAGTGTAATAGTTGTTGTGGTAACGCTATCTAATTCAGGGGCTTCCGGAGCAATTTGCGGCGCCTTGGTAACTGTGGCTGAACTTTCCGAAGTAACCTCGCCCGTACAATTTTCTGCAGTTACCGTAACCGTAATTTTCTTGCCAATATCTTCTTGCACAATAGTATAAGTAGGAGAATTGGTACCAACGCTGTCATTGTCGCTTTTCCATTGATAAGATAATTCGCCCAATGGTTCCGAAGGTTCACAAGTTAATTCCGATGTATCGGCAGTTAGCATTTCTCCAAATACAGCGTCTCCAACAATAGTAACCGTGCCACCCAAAACAGGTGGTTCTACTATTGTACCTTTAACAATATTAACTGTTCCTAACCCGCTGTGGCAACCCGGATTTGAGATTTTCCAATCGTAGAAATAATAATAGTATGAGGTAGGAGCGGTACTTGCACTTGAATATTTTATACTAACCACATCATCAATTTTATAAGGATAAGTTAAGTTTGTGGTATTCGACCGGTAAAGATTGGGAGATGACGGACCTGCCAACTGCATATTTGTACCGACCGGAACCACTTTATCAATCGTAATTCTGCTTACACCGGCAGGAATATTCACCGTTTTCGTCCAAATAGTACCTCCGGAAGCATTTTTTAAGGTAATTGCTCTGTTTCCTGCTGTACTTGCATTTACCAAAACAGATTCAAGAACGAAATCATTATAAGCATCAAAAACAAGATAATGTTGTTCGGTGGAGGTAAAAAAACTACCATTTGCATTACAGGTTTTTTCCCCAACATAATCCACATAATCTTCAAAACCATCTAAAATATAATAGGTTTTATCTTCCGAAATCCCTTCGTGTTGAATAGGGTTTCCCACAAACAGCGGCGTGGTTTCCCAAAGATTTTCCTCATAATGATCGTACCATTTTAGATTTTCGCTGGCTTCCGGAATATATAACTCAAACGCAAGCGTGTCGTAACTCTGAAATTCGTAATTACTCAAATCTGATGAAATGTTGATATAATTTTGTTTGATTAGCGTATCCGTACCGCAACCGTTAGAATTTACGGTCAAAGTTACTGTATGACTTCCATTTTGTGTATAAATATGGGTAGGGTTTTTTACTGATGAGGTGGGCGTACCATCTCCAAAATCCCAAACAAACTCATCACAATTTACACTTGAATTTGTAAATTGCACGGTTTGCGGAGTGCTGCAACTTTGGGTAATATTCGCTTTAAAATTTGCAGTAGCCTGTGCGCTATAAGGTTGGGTGAGAACACCAATCGCATAAAAAGCATCTCCCACGGCTTGTAGTTCTTCCGAACAATCGCCGTACAAATCTTTAGCAGCAGCCAAACCATAAAAACAAGCATCTGCGTAGTTGGAACTTGCTGTAAGATAATGGGTAAGCGTTCTGAAAGCAATCTTTTCCGCCTTACTCATGCCGATAGCGGCAACATTGTAACTGTTTCCCAAATCGTTAGTGCCGCTTTTTCCCACACAAAGCATATAAAACCAATAGGCAAGCGGACCGTTGTTATAATGCACGCCTCCGTTATCGCCGCTTCCGGTGTACCAATTCGTTCCTTTGTAGGTATCGGGAAGGTTATATGCTTTCGGGTTTGATAAGGAACGAAAAATATAGTTCATTTTTTCACCCATAGTCCAATTGGCACCTTCAGGATAGGCAAAAAATTCAATAGCGGTCCCGAAAATATCGCTAAAACCCTCACTTAAAGCACCGGATTCATAAGAGTAGGTCAAATTTGCCGTTTTTGAATTTAAACCATGCGTAATTTCGTGTCCGCAAATATCTATCGTGGTTAATGGTGTAACTGCCGAAGTAGGATAACCGCCATTGCCATAGGTCATACAAGTGCCATTCCAAAAAGCATTTGTATTATTCGAATAACCATAAGCAACCAAATTAAAATTTACGTAAGATTTGAGCGCAAAACCCGCATTATCAATACTGTTGTATCCGTGTTTTTGTAAAAAATAATCGTAAGTAGAAGCAGTTGCAAAATGGGCATC
>Ga0209628_10000939_pt1 | contig 18333 bp, 13 predicted proteins | sample TergutCu122P4_FD_187285 | JGI IMG/M metagenome (GOLD analysis project Ga0209628, IMG submission 187285) | Cubitermes ugandensis P4 segment gut microbial communities from Kakamega Forest, Kenya - Cu122 P4 (SPAdes) (version 2) | ecosystem: Host-associated > Arthropoda: Insects > Digestive system...
GCCTTATTTCTCGCAGCTTTTTGGAAGCCTGGGCTGGTCGATCGAAGTGCCTCACTCCAACTCGGACGCCTTTGACGCTATGAACGCCGTAAATTACGGCATGCTTAACGCGATACTTCATGGCAAAACAGCGCACTATCCGGAGAATTATTTAAACACAGGTCACGATATTGATAATAAATATGAAAGCTTAAAACAAAGCATTTTTATGAATAAGCTTGAGTTCAAAATCCGCGGGGTTGAGAACATTGATTCTGCGGAGGCTGACAGGTATTTTATAGAAATATATGGAAACAACACTTCCACCCCCGGCGTCGCAAAGCATGTAGGCAGGGACAGGAAAGATGACGGAGCGGGCGGCAAGCTTCCGTTCTTTCCGGATTATTATATTATTCCAAGCGCTCCGGACCTCCAATGGAATGTGGCGGAGGCCTTGAAGATACTTCAAAAGACTATCAGCTACGGCGCGAAAGTCAGTAAAACGAAAGCGCCTGTCACGTATGATGGTATTGAATATCCCGCCGGCACATATGTCTATGATATGAGGCAGGGTCTGAGAAGCTATATAGCGGCTGTTATGCATGACGGATATGATCTTACCCGCTTGCAGACAGTTTACGCCGATGTTTATGTCAATTTTCCCCATGTCAGGGGCTTTGACGTAGTATCAGCGTGGTCGCCAGGCTTGTTTGATGGAAAAACCGAGCCGGTTGTCTCAGTCGAAAAGAAGGCCAATATAGCAGGCGCCGCGTCGGACTATGTTGTCTTCAAGAGCAATAGTACTGACGCCGTGAGGTTTGTGAACCTCCTGCTTTCCGGCAAGTCCAGCGGATCCTCCACAGCGGCTAAGGGTGATGTATGGATGCTCAGAAAAAACGTGCCGGATGTCGGCGCGATGTCTGACTATATCATCAAAGCGACGGATCTTCCCAAAATAAGCAACTTAAATGACAGCGTTGAATATGATCTTACAGGCTGCCACATCGAAGGAAAGTATATACGCGCGCTGCCAAAGGAAGCGGTTAAGCTGGTGGAGCCTATCATAAGCTACAGTACAGCGAGAAATCCCGGACTTACAGGAGGATCGCTCTGGTGGGCCCTTGAAGGCTATTTGGGATTCAACATGGATGGATACAACGGATCGTCAGCGACCACAGTCAGGCCGAACGCGAACGTCGTATTGATGAACAACGCGAATCCTGGTGGAGAGCTTTTGAACGCCATAAAAAACAACAAGCTCGGGCTTATCATGCTTCAGAACGCGTCAATCCTGACACAAAGCAACTTCGGCACAGGAAACGCTTCAGCGCCGGGCACTGTGCCAAATTCCGCCGGAACGCCGAATAATACCAGCTTTAACGATTTAGTGCTTAAAGGAACATTTAATGTAAATGACAGTATATTCACAGCCAACTACGCGAAGACTGATACTATCTACGCCCGCGGCACCGGGTATACCGGCGCCAACCTCCCCACAGGCGCGAAGAAGCTCTTTGTGACATTGCCAAATGGGGATGACGCGTTCGTCGCCGGGTTTGAAAACGTAGCCGGAGATAAAGCGAAATTCGGAGACAAACTGCTCGCGTTCAGCGTGATCCTTAAAGGTGGCGGCATAACGGGTAAACCGGTTCAGTCCTTATCCATCGGCCAGCGGATGGACTTCAGGACTCATTACCAGAAGCTTTACCCCATGCTCGCGACGGCTATATTCGCGGGAGCGGCAGGAATTCTTGATGATCAGATTCCCCCGGTGATCACGAATATCGGCTTTGTGGGTAATGTCGCTTCCGTAACCGCGACCGATAGCGTAGCGACTGACAGCGGCTTGAAAGATTTGCCGTACGCTTTCTATGTATGGGACGCGGCGGCTAAGGACTATGTCCTTCAAACGGTGAACGGGACCGGGAATTTCAATGTAGCGGACGGAAACAGGTATAAAACGATCGTCATGGATTGGGCGGGCAATGAAGCCGAAAAGAAATTCGCCACTTTTGGCGGCGAATCTTTCATCTTTGATTCCGAGTCGGCGGCGCCGTCAGCCTTTGTGACAAAGATTCCCGGCAATATGAACGACCTGACTATAACTGTTAAAGAAACCTTCTATAACGAAGGCGTCGCGGTATTCACCAGAAATATTACAAAGACGTTTTCCATCCACAACAACGCGGCGGATACATACAGCGTCGACGCTTACAGGGTCTATGTCGACACGAAGGGCAACGATCAGATCCGCGAGTGCGCGATCGTAAAATAGAAGTATTTATCTTATATTTCCGCCGTATTCGTCGTTAAGCCTTTTTACGATTCTTTTTCTGCCGGCGTTAAGGACAGCGATAGCGATGACTGACGCGATCAGGGTCAGTATCGCGCCCGCTATCCCTCCGTAAAACATCATGCTGCCGAGAGTTAAATCCATATAGTCAACCTCTCTTATAAATTAATACGCGACCTGCTTGGACGCGCGGCATCCTTGTATAAGGTGGCTCCTTATATAAGGATGCTTGCTTATATCCAGCCGTTTTGCCTGAGCTCGGCAATCAGCTTTTCGAGCATGATCATTTCAATGTCATCCGCGACTTGTAACTTACGCGCCTGCTCATAATACCGCGGGACTTCCGAATAGTCGCGCGCGTCATTGGGCAGGGCGTTTTGCTCTTCCAGCACAAGATACGCGAGGCGCATCGGCGGGCGATGATCCTTTGGATAAGCCGCGAGCATTTCCTTGTACACAGCTTCCGCGCCTTTGAAGTCCCCCATGGTTTGGTATAGAACGCCAATATTTTGCCAGGTCTGATATGAAATATCGCCGCTTTTCCGGATTTCCTCATACATTTTCACGGCGGCGTCATACTCTCCCGCTCTGGCGTGCGCGTCAGCGAGGCGCTCTTTCATGAGAAGGAGATAGTTTGCCGGAAGCTCGCGGATCGCGTCTTTCAGCAGCGCGATCTCGTCCTGGACCAGATCAGGCAGGCGCCTGTAAGCTTTGTCGCTTATCAGGTACGCCCGATTCCGGATATTGTCCTTATCCGTCTCCCTGATGGCCTCTTTAAGAAATTTAATAGCGCTTTCGTCATCGCCTTTAGCGTAAGCTATCTCACCGCGAAGCAGATTTATGGAATCCTTGCCGGCGGCCATTCGTTCTATCTCTTTTAGTAAGTCCTCCGCTCTTTTGATTTGCCCACCGCTTGCCAGAGCGATCGCGAAGTCCCGGTATATATCGGGATTGCCGGGAGCGTTTTTTATAGCCGTCTCATAAGCTGTCAGGGAGTTTATTACGTCCTCAGAATCAAAATACGCGTTACCAAGTATATAGTAAATTTCGCCGATTTTTTGTATCCCTTCATCGTTATGATCATAAGCGGATAGCTTCGCGATAGCTGTTTTTATGTATTCTATACACTGGGCGTGATTTCCGGCTTGATAAAGCTTCAACGCTTGTTCCCTGTAAGCCGAAGGGTTTTCGGGGAACAAGGCGATGGCGGCGTTATACGCGGAGTCATCTTTTTCCGCGGCAATCCTCAGAGCGTACGCGTTGTAGGCTTCTCTGGCTTCCGAACCCATGCGCCGCCAGCCATACAGCGCGGATACGCAGGATAAAGCGAACAGGACAGCCAACACAATAGCGGTCGCGACGGCTTTCGCGTTATGGCTTTTCCACCGCCCGTCAAGCCTGTGAATATTCGCGACAGCGTCATGAAGGGCGCTCGCCGATTGAAAGCGCCTCGCCGGATCGCGCTCCATGCAACGCTCTAAGATGTAGATAAACGCTTTACTGAGGCGCGGGTTGAGCTTTTTTATAGGTTTGATTTCGCCTGTGGCGATGCCGGGCTTTTCGCCGGTAGCCATATGATATAATGTCGCGCCTAAGCTGTAGATGTCGCTGCGGGTGTCAATGCGTATGGTGGACTGAGTCCGTGAAGGCGAGGGCGACGCGGGGCGCGGGCGAGAAGAGGCGGGCTGAGGGGATGCCTGGATGGGAGGCGTCGCGGGTTGTGGGGACGCCTGGTACTCAGTGACACTCATGTCACGCCGGTTTCCGGCGTCAAGACGCTGATCATTCACGGTGGAGCCTTGGTACTGAGTCGCGGAATCCTGATCAGAAGCGGAACTTTGATACTCAGTGGCGGAGTCTTGGCTCCGTAGCGATGGACCCTGATACTCAGTAATGGAATCCTGATACCCGGCGCCCGCGCTTTCGTACCGGGTCCTGGCGCCCCCTATATCGGTGTCAGAGCGCTCCGGCTCGATTCGAGAGGGTTGAGAGGGTTGTTGGCCTTTGCCCTGGCTCACGCCCCGTCCTGGGCCTTGCCCGACGCTCCTGCCGGGGTTCGGCTCGTTCTTCCGTCCCTTTGATTGCAGAGCTCGCGCGCCTGCAGGCGCGTTTGCCGCTAAAGCCTGAGAACCGTATTGCTCCGGCGCGGCGTATCCATGGCTAAGCCCGAGCATTTCCGTATCCTCGCCGGAGAGCACGAGGGAAATATTAAAATCTATGAGGCAAATATTCCCCTCCGGGGTAAGCATTATATTGCCGGGCTTTATATCGCTGTGAAGCACAGGCGGCGACTGGGCGTGCAGATAAGCCAACGCCGACGCGAGCTGCTCAGCCCAGAACACGACTTGCTGCTGGGTAAACTTTGCGCCGTCTTTCAAAAGCTCAGCGAAGCTTTTGCCGGGGATAAACTCCATGACAGTATAGACGCCGCTGGGGTCTTCCAAAAAATCATAAAGCTGCGGCAGATTGGCGTGTTTCAGGTTCTTCAGAATATCGGCCTCGCCCCGTTGGCGCGAGGATTGCAGCAAGCCGGACTCATCCTTGATACGCTTAAGCACCACATACTTCTGCAGGCGGGAGTGCCACGCCTTATAGACCACGCCGCCGCCGCCGGCGCCAAGCTCAGCCTCTATGCGGTACGCGGGGTCTGATAAGACAGGGAAAACTTTTTCGCTCATTGATTACTCCGATTCGTGGATTAAGGGATGATCTGGTCTTTCTTTATATCAAGATTAAGCTTTGGATCGATTACTTTTGGATCTACTACAATTGGCGAGACTTCCAGTTTTGGCGTAATCTCCACGAGATCTCCGGGTTTAATCGGATTTATCTCGATGATTCGCGAGGATTGCACGATAAGAGTAAACATGAGAGAGTCAGAGCCGGCGTCGTTTTCCACTTTCACTATAAAGACATGAGTGCCGACGCTTATGGAGCTCCGGACGTATAACGCGCCGGAACTATTGTCGATAACCGCCTCTGCCGGAACACCGGTACCCGCTGCCGGAGCGGGCAAAAGCGACCATATCAGCTTCTCGCTACCCGTCGCGGTGAACTGTGTCGTATACTCAGTACCCTGTGTCACCGTTCCTGAGCTCGTTCTGGAAGTGATCTTTGGCGCTATGAGCGATGGGGGATCAACCGTTAGCACAAAGGAAGCGCTGCCGCTGCCGGCGTTGTTTGTCGCGGTGACGGTCACTGAATACGCGCCCGAGCTAAGGCCCGCGGGTGAGTATACAGCCATGTTACCTGTGTTGATCTCAAAGCCCGGCACCGCCGCGCCGCCCCTGTTTGTCGCTGATACCGCGACTGCGTCCGCCTTGCCGCCGGACAGCTCATAGTATACTTGTAAACTTGTGCCTTGAGGCGTGTTATAGGACGCTGACTTAATAGAAACCACAGGAGGAGTAAGCGAGGATGTTACCTCAAGGGTAAAAGAAGCGCTGCCGCTTCCGGCCTTATTTGTCGCGGTGACAGTTACGGTATACAAGCTCGCGCTCAGTCCCGTGGGTGAGTACACGGCCATGTTACCGGTTTCGTTGGTTATCTCAAAACCTGGCACGGGCGCGCCGGCTCTGTTTTTCGCCGATACCGCGACCGAGTCCGCCTTGCCGCCGGACAGCTCATAAAAAACCTTTAGACTCGCGTCTTGAGGCGTTTTGTACGTCCCCGCCTTAATTGAAACCACGGGAGGCGTTAGGACCACGGTCACTTCGAGGGTAAAGGAAGCGCTGCCGCTTCCGGCGCTGTTTGTAGCGGTGACAGTCACGGAATATGAGCCGGCGCTTAGATTGGTCGGTGAGAATACAGTCTTGGAGCCTGTGTTGATCTCAAAACCCGTCACAGCCGCGCCGCTCCTGTTAATCGCCGATACCTTGACCGAATCCGCTTTGCCACCTGTCTGCTCGTTTAACTCGTATTGCACCTGACAACCGGTTCCTTGGGGCGTGGAATAAGGGCCCGCCTTAACTGTGATCACGGGCGGCGCCAGCGCGGGCGTCACATTTAGGGTAATAGTCGCTTTACTCTCGCCGGCGGTATTTTTCGCGGTAACATTTATAGTATAAACGCCGACCGCGAGAGTATCGGGCGCGACGATTTTAGCCGTGGCAGTGTTTGCGCTGATACCAGTAGCTGAGGCGCCGGGCGCGTTGGACTCCACAGTCGCCGAAACGCTCACCGTGTCCGGCTTGCCTCCGCCGGTGACATTGTACGCTATCTCAAGAGCCGTTCCCTGCTTTGTGGAGTAACTTGTATTGCTGAATACGATAATGGGCGGCTTAACAAGCGGTACTACCGGAGCCGCGGGTGTCACTTCCAGGGTGAATCCGGCGGACTTTTCTTCAGCGCCAAACTTCGCTGTAGCTGTTACCGCGTACGCTCCCGCGGCGAGGGTCTTCGGGCCGATGATCTTTTTATTGGCGGTATCGGCTGTAAATCCTGACACGTCACTGCCGCCATTGTCTTTAACCTTAACAGCGACAGCGCTCGGCGCCGCGCCTTTTACTTCATACGGAATCTCAACCGCCGCGCCCTGTACAACGCTGAACTTATTGCCGGCGAAAGTGATTTCCTGTGTTATTGGGGTTGGCGTGGGTTTCGCGGTCGCGGCTATCTCCGGTGTTTTGGTTTGCGCGACGGGTTGCGAGCCGCTTGATGAGCCGCCAGGTGAAACTGTCGTCGCCGTCCCGGGATTCGCGGTCGACGCTGTGCCGGGCGTAGACGTTGCGCTTGGCGTTGAAGAAGTCCCAGGCGTAGAAGAAGCTCCGGGCGCGGTTGATGTCCCCTGTGATGATGGCGTAGATGAAGAAGAAGACGAGCCGCCAGACGCGGGCGTGGGCGAAGTCCCGGACGATGATGAGGTCCCTGCTCCTGAGGACGCGGGCGGCGCGCTCGCCGTCATAGTTCCCGGTCCGGACGGCGATGCCGGCGCCGTCTGTGCCGCCGCCGCCGCTGCCTCCGCTTCAGCCAGCGCTTCAAGAGCAGCCAGAGCCGCGAGCAATTCCGGATCATCCGGTATCACGGACAATCCCAGCTTAAGCGCTTTTATCGCCTCCGCGATATTTCCCGATCCCTGATACGCCTGGGCCAAGCCCAGGTATGCTTTGGGATTCTTAGGATCGATTTCGATCAGCTTCAGGAAACTCACAATGGATTGCTCATAATCCATATCGAGCAAATATTTCTCGCCGAGGGACAGCAATTCCGCCGCGGTAACGGGCTTTTCCTTATTGGCGCAAGCGCCAAGCAGCGGGGAAAAAGCTATGGATAAAATAAGGATAAATGATAAAAAACGCTTACTCATTAGCAAACTCCATTTCGCGAAGATAGTGGCAATCAGGCGGCGCGCCCAATAAGCAGCCCGGCGCTACTATATCTCCCACACATAGTCCGCGCCCGCGTTTCCAAAGGATACGCGACAGCCCGGCTCCAGGGGATAAGGCACATTTGGCTGCAATCTTTGCCCGTTGATGTATGTTCCCGCCGATGAATTCAAGTCGATAACGCTATATACGCCCGCGCCGCGCTCTACCACCGCGTGGCGTCTGCTTACGGCTTTTGTCGCCCTGTCAAACTCATAGTCTGACTGCTTTTGCCCCACGGAAGCGTCAAAGCGACCGATAGTGAAAATCCCGTTTCCCGCTAAAGGAACCTCGATCATCCTCGGATGGCTTTGGTTTCCCACATAGCGAAATCCCGCGACGCCCGCGTCACGAACCTGTATCTGTGTCGCGCCGTCCTCATAGCCTGAGGCCTGGGGGTAAGGCGCGGCGGGCGCGGCTTGAGCGTATTGCGGCATGACCGGCGGCGCCGCGGCGGCGCCCTGCATGATCACCTGATCCGGCTCCGGCTCAGCTTTCTTTCTTCCAAATAAACCGCCTGAAGCCCTTGGCTCTTTTTGCGGCTTTTCTTTCGCCGGAGGCGCTGGCTTCTCTTCCTTCTCTTTTCTCGCGCCAAACAAGCTCCTTTTTGGCTTTTCTTCTTGTGGCGGCCTTCCTCCCGGGGATAAGTTGATAACCAAATCATCGGATTGTCTCAACGACACGGGTTCCTGATAAGCGGGAGCCTGCGCCGGAGGAGGTGGAGTGTATTGCGGGGAAGGCGCGGGCAGAGGTGGTATCGGCCGCGCTTGCGCGGATGGGGCGGAAGGCTGAGCCTGGGCCGCGGATGGCGCTGACTGGTATGGTTGCGAAGATGGCGGATATGGCGGTTGCGAGGATGAGGCATAGGCTTGCGACGCGGCCTGAGGCTGCAGCGGTTGAGCGGCGACCCCGCCACCCCCGCCGGTTCCCGCGGCTCTGAGCATACGCAAAAACTCATCGGGACGGAAATCCTGCAAGGCACGCCAGACCTGATTCTCAAGCGCGACATCTGATACCTGGTTTTGCTTCGCGATATCCGTGATCATATCCTTGAGCCCCTGATAATCCGAGCTCTCCCTTTTTGACGGAATATACACAAAGCTTATCGCCTTTCCATCCCGGTCACAGTACAGGAACTCCGGCTTGAGCACAAAGGCGAAAGGATTCATAAACCAATCGCCGCAGTTCAGTAGCGGCTGCAGGATGCCAAACCAAAGATCCGTGTACTCGGCGGGATTGCGGCTTCTGGATAAATATGTAAGCTTGCTGCGGTTGCCTATCTGGTACGTGAACTCGACGTTCCCGTCAAAGACCCGCTGCCTGAAGGGCAGGATAAAATCCGGCTGGTCAGCCAGTATAGTATACAAAGCCTTTTTATCCAGATCCTCCTCCGGTATGCTGACCACCAGCGTAGCGCCGCTCTGGAGATCGTTTTTACTTTGGATATCGTACATGCTTTTCCCGCTCCTTTCGGTGTGACAAAAGATTCCTATGTTATTGTGTTTATGCCGCTGTACAACGGCTGTTATCGGGCGGACGCGGAGCGCGTCATTAAACTAAAATCTTTCTCCACCAGGTTGAGGAAGTAGTAAGCTTCCGGTGTCGACGCTGTCGAGTTACTGCCCTCTCGCGCGGCTACCAACACCGGAGCGTAGCCACCAAGAAAAGACTTCGCTTTCAGGAACCGCGGCTCAATGACGACCCATCCACTCAAAGACACATAACCCCATAGCCCACCCTGCTTCACAGCCGCGAGATGCCCGCTGAAGGACAGAGCGTCTTCAAACCTGGGTTCGATCATGAACTGCCCCGCTGTATCTATAAAGCCCCATTTGCCGTTTTTCTTTACAGCGGCCCAGCCAGCTTCGGTGAAGGGGCGGGCGTCTTCATATGTATCGCCAAGCTGCTTGCCGTCCACATATAAGTATACCGAAGCGCCTATTCTGGCGAACACCGCTTTGCGCGCGTAGCAACGACCCAACTCGTCCATGATAATTTCATCATACTCATATGGAAGTATAGCTTTCCCGTCCGATGTGATAACGCCCCATTTCCCGCCTTTTTTCAAAGCGATCGCCGAGTTGTGACATGTTCCCAAGTCTTCATACTCCGTTAGATTTGAGGTCAGTTTACTGCTCGCGATTATCCACTTACCGCTGGCAAGCCGCATGGGAATGATATCCTGAGAAAGATTGCCCAGCTTTTCTACTTTCAAATCGGTTTTCGCGACTACCCGGTTCTTTAGGTTCACAGCCTGGATAGTCTTATCCGCCAGCATTACGACAGCGCAACCCCTATTGGCGCCGTCATAGGTGCTGATTTGCGCGTACTCGCATGGTATGAGCAAATTTCCTGAAGCGTTAGCTAGTCCCCACAGCCCGTCTCTTTTAACCTGAATACCGTTGCTGTGATACGCGGTCACGTCTTCAAAGGCGTCCTTCTCAATCTTATATTCGTAGCGCGCCTGTTCATAATAATCCCATAAGGCGGTGTCGCCTGTACGCCCGATACCAAGCCTTAATGTAGCTAACGCGTCCTCTATCTTGCCATTTCCGATCAGATAACTCGCGTACTCGCTGTAGACCTCAGCGGGGCAATCTGAGCGCCCGGTCTGGATTTTCAACACACCGGCGTATTCATTGTCCGAATCAACTGATAGATAAACCGCTTTCAGCTTTTCCATGACATTCTGAGTATTTTTAGTGTTATAAGAAGCCGCGTCCAGAAGATAGGGCTCGGCGTTAGCGTATACGCCTTTAGTCATTTCGGCGTCCGCCAGGGCGATCAGAGCGGCTTGCTTCTCCAGAGGGCTTTTCATGCTCAGAACCGCCACCCAGGAGATAAACAAGAGCAGCGCGCAGCCGAGTAACAATCCGATTCGCTTCAGCATAAATCATACCTCATTAACATAGTGTGAATTAACATAGTCTGGGATAGCGCGAAAAAAGAAATAACGCGCGTAAATCAAGCAAACAACACAAATAATATTCCGGCGTACAGAAAGGGCACCAATGGTATCGCCGTTTTCATTGTAGCTTTTTTTGTCAGTAATAAGACTCCCGCGACCAAAGCGGTAAGAAGTGAGCTTACAAACAGCATAGCCATGAGCCTAGCGAAGGTAAGATATAAGCCAATGACAGTGATGAGTTTTATATCGCCACCGCCTATGCCCTTGCCGCTGATGAGATACATTATCAAAAAGAATCCTCCGCCGACAGCGCCGCCGATGATTGAGGAGATAAGAATTCCTATAGCGACCTCAATATCCGTTATAACGTAGATCGACATGAGCGCTAGCCAGATAACGAGCATAGTTAGTACAAGCTTATTAGATACTTTTCGCGTACGATAGTCCGTATAAGCGGCGATGTATCCAAACAAGATGAGCGCAAGCGCGCGTGCCAGAGTGAACCAATCAAACGCCATATACATTAACGCCAAATAAACTCCAGCGATAAGGGGGATGCCGGCGAGAGGCAGCAATTTTTTCATTAAAGAATTATTAGCCACGATATCCATCCTTTTGGTACCATACCTTGGTCATCACCGACTGAGCGACTCTCAGCTTTGGCTCAAATGGGAGAGGCAAACCCATGAAGGAATAGTCAATTTCATACTCCACTGTAAGCTTGATGTTATATTGATCATTGATATACGAGCTCAATTTACCATGTGTTGGCGCGCGTTGAGGCGCGAAATCGGTTAACTTCAGCGAAGTAATACGGGCGCTTATAAGGTAATCCTGGCCACTTTGACTTCCGGCGGACAGATTATTGTAAATCAACTGCTCAACTTGTCCTCTCAGCGAGCTTAATTCCGCCGCGCTGTAGCTTAGGCTTGAAGCAGCCTGCATCGCTTTCGCAGGCGCGCTGTCCTTCCATTGCCTCCACCCGGGGATACCGCGACGAAAGTTGTTCAGTTTTTCGAGAGCTTCGTTGATTTCCCGCATCGCCTGCGTCGTGTCCTGGCCGGCGACGTACTGGGCGGTTTTCGCCGCGGACATGACATAACCATACATTGACATGGTATTGGCTGTTTCTGTGAGGGCATAATGCACCCTTGCCTGAGCCGTGACGATATTTACAAGGCTCAGTATTGAGATGATCAGAAGGAAAAACAACAAAAACGAGCCAATAAACTCAATGAGGATTGTGCCTCTATCGTCATTTCGCATATTAATACCCTCTGTAATCTACTGCTGTTACAGGGAACATATTGCTGAAAAGCGGGCGTCCCTGCCGCCTGAACTCTCCCTGGAAAAACGGTAAAGTCAGGAACATCAACCTCAGGTCAATATCCGTTTTAACCGCGAAATCAGTAAGCCTTCGTTCCATGCGGAAGCAATTTTCATCCTCAAACGCTTCTTTCATAGCGTCCGCGGCGCCAGAGTTATTAACATAATCTCCGCTCATGTTATTGATATTCGCCTTCGAATGATAGTTCACTATATTCCATTCGATGAGGTTCGCCATGCGGTCAAGAAGCGTGTCTTCCCTGCTTGTGATGAAGAAGAACATGAACAGGTAATGCTCGTAGGAGAATCCGGATTCTTCGTCATGTTCACTGGCAGGCTCCGGGACACCTACCATGGTGATCGCGTCTCTTATCACCGAAACGATCGTGGATGGTTTGCACTTAAATTGATCAGGGGTTTTTAGCAATGGTATTTTGTGCCCGCTGCGTAGTCTGATTACATCATAGGTGCTCTCAGCGGTCGCGAAGGCTACAAACGTCAGGAACCACAGGACAGGAGCGAGAGCGGGACCTACAAAAGGTATAACTACTGTGGCTGAAAAAATCGAAGTCGCGAGAAGCTGAATATCCTCGACCGCGAAGGCGGCTATCAGATTCACGACTTCTCGTATAACGAAAATAGCGGTTCGCACAGAGTTTAAATTGTGGACCGCGTCTTTGTTGCCTACGAGAAGATACTCCCACTCAGATTGATAAAAGTAATTAACTTTGGGGGTTATTGGGATATTCGCCACAGACACAGGCTTGGGCGGCATGGCTGAAGCCGGCGTAAGCTGCGGCTTATCAGTGGTATAGTGGGAAAACATCCCCGTAGAGTAGGACATCAATAAAGCCCATGCTTTTATATCGCTTAACCCTTTAAAGGGAGCGGCTATCAGCTTAATCAGTCTGTCAGCGCTTGGCGATCCCCACCCACCATTTGATATTGTGTCGTCAGGCACTGATGTCGCGCCTTTGGGTTTGCTTGCTAAGGCGGCTTCAGAGTCCTTCCCTACGTTTCCTACCTGCCCGAGGACGCTCTTTTGCTTTTCCTCCGGGTCATCTGAGCCGGAGGTATCGCCAAAGCCGGCGACAGGAATAGCGCTAAAACCGGCGCTATCGCGAGCCATCTTTTCCAACTCCACCCACAAAGCCTGATTGCCGCTGATATCGCCAAAGCGCTTGAAGCCGCCGCGCATGCTGTAAGTAACATCCTCAAAAGCGGCGTAATACGCAGCCTTGGTACTGTCAGGCGCGGCTTCCAAATCAAGGACGTAGTCGCTGTTATTGGGTACTGCGCTCAACTCGCTTATGGTCAGACTACCTCTGCCAGGATTGTTTTTATCCCTGTATTTTACAATGACTTCATCATAATCGGATTTTACCTTGTCCAAGTACTCAATGCCCTGAGGCTTAAAGTTTACCGCGCAACTCTCAAAATTTTTGAATTTGTCGATATTGGCTTTACACTTCTGAGCTGTAGCGCTAAGTTGAGCGGCCATTTTATCATTGCAATCCGGATCGTTAAGTATCGTCTCGAGATTCGCGATTTCATCGAGAGTATCTCTGGTTTTGCTGTCAACATTTTTACCTGTAATTATTAATGTATCGAATACAGACTTAAACGCGTCAGCCGCGTTATGGACATTCTTTATTAAAGCCGCCAACCCGGGATAATTATCAGAGATTGGAGCCCCATCAACCCATTCATATTTTAACGAATCGTCCGGATACTTGGCTGGCTCCTGCGATGAGCCTACAGCGGTAAATACTTGTTTTCTGCCGCCTAACCTCCAACCTTGCCATGAACCTCCCTCCGCGAGAACTCCTATACGAGCCCGTTCTGCTTTATAAAACTTCTGAAGCTCAAGCTCCTCTTTCTGAAGCATGCTATACTCATCGTTTTCCTTCGGAGAGGCTGTGGTACCGTGCGGAAGAAAATTAAGCTCATTTTGTATGATCTTTAGTCTTTCATGAGCGTATCTCAATCCTTCGAAGGATGCTTTAATCTCAAGCAATGTCCAGTTGATGGCAGCCACCGCTTCATAGACTGGACTGCCTGGTTTATCAACTCCGTTCGCGGTCACGATTAGGTCATAATACTCCCTATACAGTTGGCAGAGTTCGCCAAGAACTTGATTTACCCTTTTTTGCTGATTTATAGCGTTGTTGCTCACTTCAAGCTCAGGCCCAGCCTGATCCAGCTCACCCAACAGTCGCTGTACCAGTACTACAGGGCCGCGAAATTTCATATATTCTTCGATTTGCCTGCGCAAAACTTGTTTGTTTCTTAAATTAGTGCCGGGGATAGAGGTAATGGACGCGTTCGCGGAGGAACCGTTGAAAGTGTTGAACGTGCCTATACCGGTTTGTATCCAGCGATCATTGGGAACTTCGCCGAATATAGACATCTGGACATACTCATCCACCAGCGTTCCCAGGGCGGGATCATTACTCGCTACGCCAAACAAGCCATAAAGATCTTTGAGAAGCCCGTCATATTGGGAAAGAGCCGCGTTAGCTATTAGCTGGTTCGTGTTTTCCGCCATAGCTTTGGCTGTATGTATGCGAGCAAGATCTACTGCCGTACCGCTGATGAGCAGCGCGGGAATCAGCATCATGGATACCATGATCGTGACAGCGCCGTGCCGGTTGTTTCGTATATTCATCATAACAATGTCCTTAACTGACGCGATTTTTTAATAGACAACTAAAACTAAAATCCCAATAAGCCACCGAGTTTACTATTACCTAATGAATTTGTTATCGTATCCATACTGCCTGAGCGGGACTTCAGCCAGGCGAAAAAAGTAATGCCAAGGTCAATATTGCGTACAAAATCATCGCCATCCTTGACTGTGGCTTTGGCGGTCACGGTCAGGTCAATAGTTTTGGGAAACATTACGTAAGAAAAATTCACCGGAACTTTTATAGATCGGATCGAAGTGAGCTCGACTTCCTTGTAAACCAGATAATTCACTACGCTGCAGGTGACTGTTAATTCACCGCTTGATATGAGAGGTATGTTTTCCACCGCGTCTACTCTTCTCGCCAAACCTACAGCCTTGTTGGCGAAAGCGGCTGTATTGGGATGAAATAGTGAGTCATAAACGTTTGGCAGATCCGACGTGTTCGCGTATCGCTTATATGACAGCGTGTCCTGGTCACAATATATCCATGGATCACCCATTTCAGTTGCTATGGCTGTAGCGGCCATCTGAGTAGCTCGCTGGAGCATAGCCCGCTGAGGCAGATAAATAGCCAACATGATCAAGGCGAGAAACACCATAAACATGGCGGGGAAGATGATGACCGCCTCCACAACGGCAAAACCATTAGTGTTTTCGCGCGCTCTTATTGGGTTTGCCTCGGGTAGAGACGCGATTATTCTTTTATTACATTGTCGTCGCAAAGGCGGTCCCTCCATCCTGAACCTTTTAACTGTAAAGCATCATTTGATTCTTACGGAACCCTGATTCCTGTAGCAGTATCTTGAACGCCAGATTTACCCAAAATCGCGTCCCACCACTGTTTAAGCAAACCATTGACGCCTGCCCAGATCGCGGCGATAGCGATTACGCCCACAGCGATGAGCATGACCACCTGGATGACCTCCATGGCGTTCTCGTCTTCTTTGACCTCACGCCAAGCCGTTTGCGCTTTAACCACGCCCATAAGAAGAGCGTCATATAAGCTGCTTATTCTCTTTAACATTAACCTTTACCACCTTTCTTATTCTTAGATACAATAGTATATATGCTAAGCCTTTTCAGGCGTTTAGCGCTGGTATTAGCGTGTCCTACATAGCGTTGCTAAGCATCATGGCTATAGGCGCGGCGATCATAATCAATATGGATATAAACAAGAGCATCGTCGGGATCAGAAGCTGGCTGTTCGCCTTTTCAGCGTCCCGCTTAGCTAGGTTTCGACGTTCCTGCCAGGCTTCATGAGCCATACCTCGGAGCAACTCGCCGATCTCCGCGTTTCCCTTTGACAGATTTTGTAGTATCGCTGAAGCTAATTTTGACGTTTCCTTGGTATTGCAGCGCACGATAAAGTTGCTGTACGCCGCTTCGGGAGCGATGTTTTGGTTTAGTTCCTGAGCGGTTTTTTTCATCTCCATATACAGTTCGCCTTCATTGCTCTCAGCGGTCTCATTCCACGCTCTGTCCATGATCATGCCGGAACAAACAAGGAGCGCCAGTTTGGAGACAACATTTGGAAACTGGCGCGCTATAGCCTCCCTGCGCCGGAAAGCCTTAGCCCTGGGCTCATCGTAAAGTGAGTAGGCAAGCATGACCGCCAACGCCGCGCCTACAAACAATATCACCGGGCCGATAAATCCGAGCTCCAAAGACGTCAGCAAGGCGCCAAGAGCTAGGGCGACCCCGACTCCGATGATGGCATAGGAGAACATCCCCGCGAGCACGCCCTTTGTCTTGTATTCGGCGTTTTTCCTGCCATACAGCTCAATATGGCGTATTTGAAGCGTTTTATACAGCTTACCCTGACCGATGACAGTGAAATTCCGGCGTATCACATGTCCGGGTAGAGTCATTATTCCGGCCTTGGATATATCTCCGGCGCGTAAAGCGTCATTAATCCGCTCAAGCTTGACAATTTCTTTTTCGTGGTTACTTCCGGTAAATAATTTCATTACCTTATAAACGAAACCGCTGTACTGCTCAAGTTCTGCGGCATTAAGAGCGTCTTTCAGCCTTAGTTCATCGGCTTTGAGCATGTTGGTGAAGAGCTTATCATAAGCTGCGCTCACGGCGTCTTCCTGTTCGCTTTTAAAAAGCAGAGCGAACCATAAAGCGACAAGAGCTGTAGATAGCGCCATAAGGATAATAAGAAGAATTTGCATAATGGTTACTCCCTCAGACTGATATCGCGGCAGGCTCTTTACGTGCGCCAAGCCACATGACTTTCTTTCTATACTCTAAGTATTCCGGGAATACGTCGGAAAGGACTTTTTCTTCCTGCTTCGCTCTGAATAAATACAGAGTTGTTTGTGGGATTGAAAATACGAGCGTTGACCAAGTCTGAAAGATCATGCATTGGGTAACACACCAGAATATGTATATAAGGTAGAGAGGATGCCTGGAAAAACGGTACGCGCCGTTTACGCGCAGGGTGTAGGCTTCCGGCAGTATAGCTAAGTTTTGTCCCAGGTTGAGCAACGCCCAAGAGTATAGGGGCATACTAAGCAGATTGAGCAAGCTCCCGGCGATCTGAAGACCGGATATTGGTATAGCCTGATACTGGGGATATAACAAACCTAACAGAGAGATTAGCACAGGAAAGTTAGTGGATAGTAAAGCGGCGAAAAATACGGTGAGCTTTTCATTGGAGTGAACGGGTTTATACTTTAGATTTACTAGTAATAAAACGATGACCGAAGACTGAGCTATTATCGTTGGTGTATACCACATAAGCAGGACAAAGCTTGTAGCGGCCTTCAAGCGGAGGCACAATATAACTAATGTGATAGTCGCTGTCAAAATATGCGCTATCGCGCGTTTCATGATGGACTCCTTTTAAAGCTTAATGCTGCTGATCTTGCGTCCCAGGGCGACGCTGACAATAAAGATAATCAAGCCCACAGTAGCGGCCAGCCTGCCGCCGGTGGTGGTGTAAATCGCGTCCATAAGCCCGGAGGCGATATTGCCAAGCAGAAGCAGGATCACCAGAGGCATGACAGTCATGATATTCATCTCGTTTTTCGCGGCTGTCATGAGGGTCTCCATTTCCATCTCGATCTCCATTTTGTCGCTGATGATGGCTTGGGTCTGTCGCACGATCTCATCCGCCCTGCTTGATCTGCCTTCAATAGTCTTGTATATCGAGGCGAAGCTCTCCACGTCCTCAAGCCCGCTGCGCTCGGCGAAATCATGAAATGCCTCGGACAGGGGCACGGCGTTGTTGAACAAGGCTGTAATGATGTCCAGCTCTATGATGATATCGCTGTTTTCATCATAAAGGAGGAGCAGGTCTTCTCTGGCGCTTTGCAGGGCTTTCGCCGGCGGATTGCCCGCCCGCATGGACACGGATAAGGCTTCCAGCATATCCCTGAACTGAAGGCGCAGCCGGGTTTTCCTCTTCTTTATGGCGCCGGCGGATCCGATAAAGATATACGCGAAGCCAAACAAGGCGCCGCCTACCAGGGAGAGCGGCAGTATCAAATAGTAGACATGCATGACGACAAAGCCCAACGCGAAGCCGATAATAAATGAAAGAATATGGTCGGGCAGCCGGTTTGGCGTCGTGTCATAATCAGGCTTCGTCAATACTCGCCGAGCCCGCGCCGGGGATTCGACCTCTGCGGCTTCATATTGTTGTAAGGGCTGATTTGAGGATTGCTGTGAGGAAGGGGCTTGATGTATCGGGGCAAAGGGGTTGGTAGCCATGGGGATCACCTGCCTGATTTAAAATAACTAAATGACTCTGTTTACGCCCGCGACC